>Ga0111538_10002966_pt1 | contig 23799 bp, 23 predicted proteins | sample SoiMethybrSBSTD1_FD_79669 | JGI IMG/M metagenome (GOLD analysis project Ga0111538, IMG submission 79669) | Bulk soil microbial communities from a Populus tree surrounding site in Tennessee, USA - Soil MetaG P. TD hybrid SBSTD1 (version 2)... | ecosystem: Environmental > Terrestrial > Soil >...
AACTCGATCAGTTGTATGTACTCGTCGGGGCTCTAAAAGTTTTGGGTCTGCCTGGCGCGGCGCAGAGTTTTGTCCCCCGCGTCTCGGCGCTTAAGCAGCGCTTGCCCCAGTCATAATTTTCGCTACAGCCAGATGAAAATACGGGTATGTTGCTGATTGCCATTGACAAACCGTAAGCGTCTTTGATAAGCTTAATTCCATCTTTTCGAGAAAGCGAGAACTCGCTAAAAGAGACAAAAACGAGGTATTAAAAAATAAAATCAATATTTGAGTTGCCGTTTTGAGAGAGCGGCGGCTTGTGAGAGGTTCCCATGCCCGTCAAAATAAAATTTATCAACACACGCCCTAGAAGCGTAGATGTAGAAGTGCGCCGTCCATACTGGCGAGAATTCCTGCAGTACTAAACTATCAACTAGTGTTATAGGTCGGCTTTGGAGCCGGTCTTTTTTTCGAACTCAGCATCAATAAGCTTGCTGAATTCTTCGACGGAGCCGGCTTCTATTTTTTTGCCGTTCAGGAAGAATGTTGGCGTGCTAATTTGATTGCCAGTTTCTTTATAGGCTGCAGTGTCGGCGTTGATGCGGTCGTTTACCGCGCTACTGGCAGCATCTGTCTTAAATTTGGTGATGTCTAATTCTAGACGTTTGGCGTAGCCTTCAAAAATGCTACTGGCTTTATTAGAATTTTCCCAATCGGGTTGATTCTCGTACAGCAGGTCATACATTTCCCAGAATTTACCCTGCATATCGGCTGCTTCTGCCGCTCGGGCGGCGGCAATTGCATTTTTATGACGCTGTGGGATGGGCAAGTTGCGGAATTGGAATACTAAATCGGCGCCATACTTCTCGGTTACACCCTTGATGATAGGGTGGTATTGGGCGCAGAAGGGGCACTGATAATCACCATATTCAAGCAGTACCACACCTTTAGTGTTGGGGCCGGTTACGTGATTGGTGGCGCCACTGCTATTGCCCTGGGTAGATGAATCGCCGCCATTAAATAGCAAGATACCTACAAAAATCAGCCCAACGACACCGAGAATTCCCCAAAAACGTTTGTCCATAATATTGCCATGCTCCCTTAACTATGCTGTGCCTATTATATCAGCTAGGTGGCGCTACCCAATGAGCGGTGTCATTTCCGCGCTGTCAGAACCCGTGTACAATGTTCCTTATGATTAATCTCTACCCGGGGTAGTAATATGTTGGCTAGTATATTTGGACTGATTTTAGTTTTACTTGGGCTATTAGCCCTGGCTTTGCAGCGTTTTTATAGCTGTGTGCCCGCCAAGGAATTAAAACGATTAGCCGCCCGCGGCGATCATTTGGCTCAGTCGTTGTATCGTCCGGTAGCTTACGGACCCAGTATGCGTCTACTGCTTTGGATGATCATGGGTATCAGCTTACCGGCAGGATATTTGCTCATTATGTACAGTTTTGTGGCTTGGTTTGCTTGGGTACTGATTGCGCTCAGTGTAGCCGGTATTATTTGGCTGCAATCGGTACGTCTGAATGTCCATAGTGCCCGCTTAGCTGCCTATATTTCCGTACCGTTGAACGCTATCCTGCAGCACATACATCGGCCACTGGATATGGTGACGCATCTAATACATAGCTACCGCGAACACACTGGTCATAGTGGTATGTACGAAAAAGAGGATTTACTGGCTCTGATTCACCAGCAGAAAGAACAAGTCGATAACCGTATCGCGCATGCCGACCTGGAACTTATGGAACGCGCTGCCTCGTTCGACGATCGTCAGGCGGCAGATATAGTAATGCCCTGGAATAAGATTAAACTCGTCAAAACCGATGATAGTCTGGGCCCAATCTTGCTACAGGAATTGCATGACAGCGGACAAACCAGTTTTTTGGTCTACGAGGGTAAGCCCAATCATATAGTCGGTACTCTGTTTTTGCGCGATGCCGTACATGCCAAGGCGGGCGGCCAAGTCGCTAGTCTTATGCACCCTAGGGTTTGCTTTGTGCACGAGGACTTTAATCTGCGCCAGGTACTCCATGCGTTTGCGCAGACCGGTCAATTTATGGTGGTGGTTATTAATGCCTTCGAGGAGGCAGTCGGTGTTATTACCCTGCAGCACTTACTCATCCAATTAGTGGGTGAAATTTCAGCCGAAGATATGGTGTACGAAGATCGTAAAAGCGTAGCTGCCTTTAAGCCGCAAATGCAACCAGCAGAAGAACCCATTATCGACGAAGTGCCCGAACAGCCTTCCCCTGAGCCAACAGAGTCGAAAGAGGAGTGAGGAAACATCTGTTTGGGATGAACCACAAACAGATGTAATTTTCTGCAGGATAAGATAGAATCAGAAGAACAATGAACGACATCCGCATCAACTTGAATCATCGGGTCGGCAACCGCTGCTAAAGCTGCGCGCGGTTGCATGCGGCCCCAAGATCAAGCTGAACTTAAAACGGATAAATAAGGAATATTTTAATGCGTATTCTAACCAAAGATTTACCAGAACATATCGACAAACAGGTCATGGTGCAGGGCTGGCTACACAAAAAGCGTCTACTTGGCGGTCTAACGTTTATTAATCTTCGTGACCGCGCCGGTTTGGTACAAGTAGTTATTAAAGATAAGCAAGAGGTCGAAAAACTGCGTGGCCTGCAGATTGGTACGGTTTTGGAAGTTACTGGCGTGGTTAAGTCAGAGCCTCGCGCACCCGGTGGCGTGGAATTACACGACGCCACACTAACCGTTATGACTCCAGTTACCGAAGAGCCGCCGATAGAGATTGATAAACCGCTAAGTCACAAATCCGACAATCTAGACACGCTATTCGACAACCGCGTTGTTGGGTTACGGAATGTGCAAGAAACGGCAATCTTTAGAATTCGTTCCGAGCTAACGCGCTATGTACGCGAATTTTTGTATAAGCACGATTTTGTAGAGATCAACACTCCTAAACTGGTAGCTGGGGCGGCCGAAGGTGGTGCCGAGGTTTTTAAACTAGATTATTTTGGCCAGGAGGCTACTCTGGCTCAGAGTCCACAACTCTATAAACAGATTATGGTGGGTGTATTCGAACGAGTGTTCGAGATTGCTCCAGCTTTCCGCGCCGAACTAAGCGCCACGACCAGACACGTATCCGAAGTGACAATGCTCGATATCGAAATGGGTTTTATTAAGGATCATAACGACATTCTAGTAATGGTGCAGGACATGGTCTATGACGTTGTAACTCGCGTATATCAAGAACATGGCGAAGCACTAAAAAGTCTAAATGCGCCCGACCTAGTGCTCAAGCCAGAATTTCCTCGCTATTCGATGCCCGAGATCCACGAGTTGTTCACCAAAGCCACCGGCAAAGATACAACCAAAGAGATAGATCTGACACCAGAAGAAGAAAAATGGATTTGTGAATACAGCCGTGAGCACGACGGTTCGGAAGCAGTGTTTGTGACCGGCATGCCATTGTTAGAAAAAATGAAGTTTTACCACATGAAAGCCGAAAATGGTAAGCATGCCGAGGCCGCTGACCTGTTGTTTAGGGGTGTTGAACTGGCAACTGTTCCGCAGCGCGAACACCGCCACGACAATGTCGTCGAACAAATGAAGCAAGCCGGAGTCGACCCCACACATCCGGGCTTTAGTCACTTTTTGTTGGCTTTTAAGCATGGTATGCCACCGCATGGGGGTTGTGGTTTTGGTATCGATCGCCTTACGCAAAAGGTTATTGGATTACAGAATATTAAAGAAGCTATTTTGTTCCCCCGCGATATCAACCGTCTTGCTCCATAGTTAATGCTTACTTAATGACAAGATAACAGGTTAGTGCAAACTCCTTTTTTGGTGTGTTTATGTTGCGATTTAAACGTTGTCTATATGCACGATTCTATGTTGTGCTAGGGCCATGAATACTAATATTCCACCCCAATTTGCTCTATCGTCAACTAAGCCCCTCGAGGCACAAGTCGAACATTTGTCTATGGACGAATCGGCGCTTTATAGGCGCGATATCAGCGACTACTTTCGTGGCCAAGTGCTGCGTTACCGTATTGAACAAGCTATCAAAAGTAATGATGCCGAGCAGATAGTCACCGGCGTAGATATTATTGACCTTAAAACTGATCGAACCCTTGTGACGCACAATCAGGACACTGAACACTTTGCAGCTAGCATTAATAAGTTGCCGGTCAGTTTACTGGTATTGAAAGATTTGCGCGCAGGCACCCTAGACCTCGACCAAGTTATGACCTGGCAACCGAGCGATGTTCGTGCCGGTTCTGGAGTGTACGATCAACCCGGAGCGCCTCTGCAAGCCACTCTGCGCGAGGTTATCTTCGATTTGTTAAACCGTTCGGGCAACACCGCGGTGCGTATTTTGGTTAATGGGGCACTAGGTGGCGCGGCCGCCATCAACGCCCGTTGGGCCGAGATCCCGCAGCTATCGCATACCTATTTGCAGCCAGTAGATAGTAATCGTTTCTTCTTGGGCAATTCCACGCCCCATGATTCGCTATGGGCAATGCAAAAGTTAATGGCCAGACAAGACAGATATGCCCGGTTTATGAAGGACGCCCTTGCGACTAACATTTTTACCGATATAAGCGTACGCAGCCAGTTGGCCGGTAACGATTATATTGTGCTGGTTAACAAGGTGGGGTTGCTTGACGATGTTGATGGCAATGACCGCCACGACGTCGGAATTATATACAACACGCGCTCCCACAAGTCCTATGGATACTCGCTTATGACCACCTCGCCCTTCGATAGTCCTACTGCTACCCCGCAGGCCGAGCAGTCGCTTAAAGATATAGGTCGCTACACCCTGCAGTTCGCCGGCGACAGGCCAAGCCCCAGTATGGCGCCATACGCTCAAACCCGGGCGCAACAACCAGTCGAAACGGGCAAAGTATTGTACTAGGCCTTTCCGGAATGTTCATTCAAATTTTGTAGTTTCAGGGTTGCTTTTAATCGGCATTTATGCTTAAATACAGATGGTAATTTCGTTATCAAAGTGGGCTAACGAAAGGATATATTATGAGCATTTATCCCGAAGGAAAGATTTGGCCGCCTTATTCGCCCGGACATGAAGATCCAGGCAGTGCCTCGACCCAGGTATTGTATTTACCTGACGCGGTTACCGCTGAACACGCGCCGCCCGCCACTCCTCCATCCGAACCAGATAGATGGGCGGCCTTAAGACAGGTCCCTGATCAGGCTAACGTCCCCTTTGTGTCTATGGCCGCCGCCGCTCTTAGAGGGCTTAAGGCTGATCACAGCAACGAGGAACCGGCCGCCGCTTCGGGGCTTGTGATCGACTCGCACACTCTTATCCCAAAATCAGGTGAGCGTCTCATGCGACCAGCCGATCCAGAGGAAGCTCGATCAACATTAAGTTCACTAGCACGAGGAAGGGAGTTCATCGACCGTCATCGTGCCGCGGCAGGTAAGGGCGAGGCCCAAGCACCTTCTGCTCCAGAGACACCAGCGGTTACGAGAGCGCCTTTTTTTAGGCTAGGTGGAGTAGAAGACGGATCTTCAGTAGCTCCCAGTGACCTAAAAGTACGTGCTGAGCTGGAAGTAGCCTTACAAGGCAACCGCAGACTAAATAGAGCTTCGGAATTCCGTGACCCAGAGCAACCCCGGCCTACTGCCGCACCGCATCAACCAAGCTATACAGGCAGGGAGCGCATGTCTGACCAACAAGGAGGCAGTCCCCGAAACACTGTCCCTTTACCCTCCCCCAACCGGGGATTTCGCAGCCAAGGCCTTCTGATGCGGATGCTGCACAAACTCGGGATACCACCTTCCCGCGGTGGGGCTCATAGGCCTGAAGTCCAGGGGCGCTATCCGGGTCGTCACCGTTCCAAAATCTAGAGTATAGTAGGCTCATTGTCGAGCGATTTCCAAATGTACCAACAGGCTGCCGATTCGTACGGGTGCCAGTTGTTTGTGGTGGCGATAGTCTGAACCTCTAGTGGGCTGGGCTGGTGGTTCAGTCCATATAATTTTTGGATACCGTTTTTAACACCCAGATCACCATGGGCTAGTACATCTAAGCGTCCCATGCAGAACATCAAAAACATGTGAGCCGTCCATTCGCCGATGCCCTTTACGGGTATAAGTTCACGTATAACAGCATCGTTAGATAGATTGTCCAGATGATCAAAACGGATTTGTCCATCGACCACGTGCCCAGCAAGGTCCCGAATGTAGATGGCCTTGGCCCTAGATAATCCGGCGGTCCGCAGTTCCTCGACGTCTTTTCGCAAAATTGCTTCCGGCGCCGGGAAGGATCCATTAAATAATTCCAAAAAGCGCCGCACTATAGCCGCTCCCGCTTTAACACTCAACTGTTGGCTAATAATACTTTCTACCAGCTCCTGATAATAGTTCTTGTGTGGCCTAATAGTACATGGGCCAATGCGCTTGATGATTGGTGCTAGCACAGGGTCGTGCGCCGCTAGGTGGCTGGCGGCCTGTTTGACTGTGGTTGTACTAGCAATCATGGGTGTATTGTATACGCGCGGAAGATCGGGGTACACTAGTGTCATACATTAGGGGAATCAAAATATGTTCAAAAAAACGCCAAAACCAGACTCCGCAGCCGCAACAGAGAAGCCTGAGTCGTCCGCCGGATCCGCCTCCCAGAGCAGCAAATTGAACCAGCTGTGGCACTGGGCGACAACACATAAAAAATTGAGCATCCCAATCGCCATTGTAACTGTATTGGCATTGCTGATGATCATCCCGTTTACTAGGTACGCTATTTTAGGACTGTTCATGAAGCAAGACCTAAAAGTGATTGTGGTTGATTCCGAGACCAACAAACCAGTGTCCAGTGCCTCTGTTTCTCTGGAGGGGGTATCTGCGTTAACCGATAGTAAAGGTCTGGCCACACTGCACGTGAAGGTTGGCCCGGGCCAGCTAGCGGTCGAAAAAACATATTACAAGACCTTGCACCAAGACGTAACCGTTACCGTCACGAAACCCGATCCCCTGACTGTCAAGATTGTCTCGACTGGCCGGCCAGTGCCAGTTGTTGTTACCAACACCTTAACCGGCGAGCCGGTTAAAAATGCGGTACTGTCGGCCGAGAACACCGAAGCCAAAACTGATGCCAAGGGCCAGGCTACGATGGTGCTGCCTCCAGAGAAAACCAAGGTAGAAGGCACGATCACCGCTACTGGGTTTAACTCAACCACTGTAACGATAACTGTGACCGCCAATGTTGATCCGGCCAATAGCTTTAGTATTACCCCAGCTGGCAAACTATACTTTTTGTCTAACGCCGCTGGCAAAATTGACGTCGCCAAAACTAACCTAGACGGCACCGAACGACAAACCGTTCTGGCCGGAACGGGCAAGGAGGATAAGCAACACACTGTACTATTGGCCTCGACTGATTGGAAGTACCTGGCGCTCCTTTCGAAGCGCGATGGCGGTGATAACCCTAAACTGTTTTTACTGGATACCTCTACCGACAAACTAACGGTTATGGACGAAGGCGACGCCACCTTTACGATAAGTGGCTGGGACGGACACAACTTCATCTATACCGTAACCCGTAACGCGACCGAAAATTGGCAATCCAAACAACAGGCCTTAAAGGCATTTAATGCTGATCGCCAGAAGATAACTACCTTAGACGAAACCACCGCTACTGGTTCCTCGCAGCACGACTATCTAAAAGAAACCATCGGTGACGCCTATGTGCTGGACGGTACAGTTGTGTATAGCAAGGGCTGGGAAGGCGGGATGAACACCTGGGCTATGGCCCTGCCCGCTAAGCAAGCCACTCTAAATAGCGTTAAGCCAGATGGCAGCAGTAAAAAAGTAGTTAAATCGTTTGCCTTAGCCCCAGGTACCCAGGCCAGCAGCATGACCCTCTTTGCCCGACCATATAATGTAGACGAGTTATATCTGCTGTGGAATGAAGGTACAAAGGATATTTTCTATGAATATGCCGATGGCCAGGTTAAGGAAGATAAGAATTTAACAGCCGAGCAGTTCTATACCGCCTATCCCACCTATCTTATTTCTCCGGCTGGCGACAAGACGTTCTGGAGCGAACAGCGAGACGGTAAGAACAGCCTGTTTATTGGCGATTCCGAAGGCGAAAACGGCAAACAGGTCGCGAAGCTTGTCGAATACCAGACCTATGGTTGGTATACGAATGACTATGTCTTGGTGTCGAAGCAAGGTAGCGAACTATATATCTTCTCGGCCCAGGGGATGACCGGCGACCAAAAACCCTACAAAATTACCGATTACTATAAGCCGGCTATTACCTTCTATGGTTACGGCGGCGGCTATGGTGGCCTATAACGAGTAGAGTATGGCAGAGCAAACTAACTCTAGTCCAAAACCCAAACACCGCGGCGCGCCGGATTTACCTGACCATTTGGCGAAGGAGCTGGAAGACGACCAGCCGCCAACCAAATTAGGTGTCGAAGAGTCCAAGACCAAAGATGCTACGGACGATTCTAAAACCGAGGCCGCAGTCGATGATATTGTACGCCACGAAAGTGATGACCTGCTGGCTGTCCAGGATGCGGCTGCTGACGATTCCGTTAAGCCGTCGAACAAACGCTGGTGGCGTAGTAAAAAGTTTTGGTGGATAACCTGTCTTAGCGTGGCGGCGATTGCCGCCGCCGTTATGGCAATACCAACTAGTCGGTACTGGGTACTCAATCATCTGGGTGTTCGAGCTAGCGCTTCGGTTGAGGTGGTGGACGCTACCACCGGTCAGCCGCTCAAGGATGTCGAGGTTACTATCGGTGATACGTCGACCAAAACGAATGGTAGTGGCTTGGCCACACTGACCAATCTGTTACTCGGACCAACTAATTTGGATGTGGAGCGGATTGCCTTTGCCGAAGTACATACCCACGTCACCATTGGCTGGGGTAGTAATCCATTGGATAAAGTCGAGCTGCAGGCCACTGGCGCTCAGTACGAAATATCAGTTACTGATTATCTATCCGGTAAACCAATCGCTGGGGTAGAGGCCAGTGTTGATCAGGCCAGTGCGATTTCCGATAAGGACGGTAAGGCTATCTTGACGCTAGATCCGGATGCGAATGCCAGTACCGTTTCTGTAAGCATTACTGCCAGTGGGTATCGCAACGAAACCCTGGAACTTAATCTAAAAAGTGCCGACCCTGTGTCTGTCGTTTTGGTGCCAAGCAACAAAACAGTATTTATCAGCCACGAGAGTGGACGCTATGACCTCTACGCTATGGATATAGATGGCCAAAACAGGCGACTGTTGCTGGCCGGAACCGGTAATGAGACATCAAACATAACACTGGTAGTTAGTCCAACCGGTGACCGCGCAGCCCTTGTATCAACTCGCGACACTACACTGGGCAGTGATGGCGTACCGTTGAATACGCTAACACTGGTTGATGTAAATAGCGGCAGCTCGGTGGCCCTTGACCGCGGCCAACAACTGCAAGTTGTCGATTGGGTAGGCACTCGCTTGGTATATCAGATGATTAGCCCGACGGCTGCGGTCGATGCTGCTGATCGGCAGCGCATTATCAGCTATGGATATAGTGACGACAAGCGTTTGCAGCTGGCGGTGGCGAATGAGTTTGGCTCGATTGCTGCCGCGCAGGGAGCGATCTATTATGCCTCGCCCACGACCGATAAAGCGGCTGCCGCGCTCTTTAAAATCAAGCCAGATGGCAGCGGCAAGCAAACGGTGCTAGAAAAAGAAATCTGGAGTATTTTGCGCACCGACTACAACACCCTCAGCATACAAACTCCAGACGATTGGCAGGCGCTCGATCTGGCGAAAGGTCAGCTGTCGGCAGTTAGTCAGCCAGCAAACCTGACGAGCCGCATATACATCGATAATTTGCAGGCGCCGGGCAGTTTGTGGGTAACCCAGGGCACGCTCAATCGCTATGATCCAGCCGCGGCGAAAGATCTGCCGATCAAAACACAGAGCGGGTTAGCCTATCCTGTGCGCTGGTTGACCGGGACGGCTGCTATATATCGCGTGGCCAACACCGCCGAAACGGCCGATTATGCCATAAGTATTGATGGTGGTGAGGCGCGTAAGCTGGGGAATGTGTTTGGCGCACATGGTTTCCCGGCCAGCTATTAGCGAAGCCGTCCACCGTTTATACTGTTCTTAAGTGAGACATCGAGACATATCGGCATTCCAAAAAACAGTGTGGGATTATTACGCTGCGCATGGGCGGAACGATTTGCCTTGGCGTCAGCCCGAACCCGATGGCTCGTTCGATCCGTATAAGATTCTTGTTTCTGAGGTGATGCTACAACAAACTCAGGTGTCGAGGGTTATTCCCAAATTTAGAGCCTTTGTAACAGCCTTTCCTACTATCGATGCCTTGGCGGCTGCGCCTTTAGCCGAACCGCTAAGACTATGGAGTGGGCTGGGCTATAATCGCCGGGCGAAGTTTTTGTGGCAGGCTGCCCAGCAGGCGGCTAAGGGCTTGCCGAAAGACAGTCAGGCCCTTAGGCAATTATCGGGCATTGGTCCAAACACTGCTGGAGCAATCTTGGCCTATGCCTATAATCAGCCAGCGGTGTTTATCGAAACAAATATCCGCACTGTTTTTATGCATCACTTTTTTTCTGGCCAACAGGACGTACGAGATGCCGTAATTGCTGATGTAGTGGCGCGGTCCCTGCCAGACAATCCGCGCGCCTGGTATTGGGCGCTTATGGACTACGGCACCCACCTAAAACAGACCGTCGGCAATCTAAACGTGGCCAGCGCTCATTACGTCAAACAGTCACCTTTTGAGGGTTCGCGCCGTCAAATAAGGGGTCAACTGTTGCGATTACTGGGTACCGGTTCAAGGACTAAGGATCAACTGGCTGCAGTCATACCGGATGAACACTTAGTGGATGTACTCAAGGATTTAACAGGGGAGGGCTTAATCCAAAAACAAGGCAGCTTCTATACAATTGGCACCGAGTGATATACAATATAACCCAAGAATTATGGAACCTCACGCTGTCAATAAGCCAGTTATGGATGTGTCCGCGCCAAGAATTACGCTTGCGCCTGCACCGCAGCCTGCTCCTGCCCGGCCATCGGCAGTATCAACACCTGCTCCGGCTGCAACGTCAATTCCGCAGCCTGTAAAACAGCAATCGACTAAACCCACAGCTCCTGTGGGTGTTTTAGTAGTTACTGTATTTGCGATGATGGCGTTGTCTACCGTAGCCGTCGTCATATACGTTAGTTCTTAAGTTGTAGAATGAGTTCGGCCGCCCAAGTTTTTGACACTATCAGCGACCCCGGGGTCGCTCGATTATTATTAGATGGCAGTGTTGGGATTATCCCAACCGATACACTGTACGGTTTGGCGGCCCGCGCGGCCGATAAAAAGGCGGTTGCTCGTTTGTACGAAATCAAAGGCAGAGAAGGCAAGCCGGGGACAATTATTGCTGCGAGTATTGATCAGTTGATCGATTTAGGGCTAGATGCAGAGGACCTTCGCGCAGCCGAACATCTATGGCCAAACCCGGTTAGTGTAGTAGTGGCCTGTGACCCGGCGGCCCAGTACCTGCATCAAGGTTTAGGCACGCTGCCCGTACGCATTCCTAAGGATGCTCAGCTTATACAGCTACTTACTCAGACTGGCCCGCTGCAGACTACCAGTGCCAACTATCCCGGCCTGCCAAGCGCCAACACCGTGGCCGAAGCCGAAGCCTATTTTGGCAACCGAATAGATTTTTATGTTGATGGCGGTGACCGCAGCATCCACGAACCATCTACTATTGCCCGGGTAAGCGACGGCAAGCTCGAGGTTTTGCGCCAAGGAGCCTTTCGGGCTTAATAGTTTTCTTTCGGTAGGTAGAGTCGTCAGATATAATGTAGAGATTATTACTATGGGCGGTAATTATGGAACGCTTTGGCGTAACAGACGACAGTCTCAGCGAAGACGACACAAAGGCTAGCCGCAAGAAGTGGCTTCCTAAGTTGTTGCGTCCCGACGATCTGCAAGAAGAAGTGCGGGTGTCGTTGCATACCCCAGAAGACCTTTCCGTCGAGCAGAAGCCGAGCTTACTGCAGAGATTTATTGGTACAGAGACCGCCAAAGAAGACCAAGAGCCTGTATGGCAGCCTCATAACGAACAGGTTGCGCCCGTTTGGACTCAACCAGAAGCGCGGCCGGCATTTCCGCCAGTTACGGTTCCTGAAGCTACCTCAAGGTCTGTCGAAAACCGTAGCCTTCGCCTGCGTTTAGCGGGTGATGTATTGACCGAGTGGGCGCTTAAGGGTTATCTGGCCGAGAAAAAAGCGCGTTCGTCCCAGGTTGACGGTCGGTACGAAAGCCCACTTACTAGCCAGTTGAGCCAACAAAGTGAGGCTTTAGCTCGCCAACAAATAGATCGACCCCCCCAGCCATTCGCCCCTATCGCCGAGAAACCCCTTACGCCACCAATCGATGAACAACTATTGGGTGCCCCCGATGACCATGCCTTAGAGATCGGACAACAACAGCATGTTGAGCAGAGTGCTTGGCACAGTATTGTGGTAGATGAACATGGGCGCGAGGTGCATGGGGCGATCAATTATGGCGAGGCCTACCAGCGTGAGCATCAAAAGGAACAGGCACCATTGGTATCGAGCACCCAGGACGATTCGGCCTTGGGCGGCGTCGACATGCAGTATGCCGTTGGTGGCAGCTCGTTACCCGACCCTTCGACGGTGCTACCCAGCGGTCAGGTTCCGGACGATCATACGCTGCCGCTCGGCGTGCCGGGTCAGCAGCAAGATCCAGCCCATTTATTGGAACCACCACACCAGGGTAAAATCCTCGATATACTAAAGAGCCCCAACTTGTGGCTAGCACTTCTGATTATCGTCTTAGCCTACTTTATCGCCACGCTGATTTAAAATTTGCCCCGGCTTTTTAGCTAGCAAAATGTTTGCGCAGCCAATCATCCAGACTGTCGCCACCGCCGGCAGTAATACAGAGTACCAAGTCACCATTGTCTAGATGGTGGCGTATGGCGGTCTGCAGGTCGTTGTCGAGTTTTGCGGTTGCGGTTCGCTGCTTCACCCCATCGTCGAGTAGTTTTTTAAGATCCTCTGGGTGTAGCAGGGGCAAATTGGGGTCCTCGCGGGCTAGGTAGCTCGGTACAATGTAGAGTTTTTTGACACCATCGAATAGATGCTTTAGCTCGTCTTTCATGAAGTGTTGTCGAGTATTGTGCAGGCCTTCGTACACCACCACAACGTTGTCGCCGGCAACTTCGTAGGCGGCTTGGAGCGCTCCTCTAATCTTTGGTCCGGTGTGGGCATAGTCGGTGATGAGGTTGGGCGCCAGACTTTCAAAGCGGCGGCCAACACCTGGGAAACGATCCAAGTGATCGAGCAATGTTTCTAGAGGTTCATCGGTTAATTTGCGCAGGCCATTGGCCACCAACCAGGCGTCCAGTCGATTAACGCGGCCAGGCAGGTGCAGCTGTTCGTGGATCCGGTTGTCGTCCTCGTCCAGAACTTGGTATTTATGGGTGGGGCCAAGTGCCAGGCGCTCAGCGTCGCTATTCCACAATACCGCGTGTTCGCTTTGGCGCAGGAATGTACGAAAGGCGTCGTAGTAGTTCTCGCGGGTGGGGTAGATATCGGGGTGATCCCAGTCGATGCCGCTAATAAGGCTTATATAGGGGTGAAAAGATAAAAAGTTACGATCAAACTCGTCGGCCTCGTACACAAAATATTTGCTTTTTGGGTCTAGCAGCGCTGGCTCACCAAATGTAATATTGCCGGCTAGGCTGTAGCTGATAGGTATATTGAGCTGTTTTAGCAGCCAAACGGCCATGGCGGTAGTCGTTGTTTTGCCATGCGTGCCGGCGACAGCAATCATCTTTAGGTCTTGAGCATCTAGTAGGTAGCTCAAAAAATCATCACGTTTTGTGGCCTTTATATTTTTTTCTTGGCAGAAGCGTAATTCGTCGGCGTCGGGTTGCTCCATGGGTAGGGCAGAGGTGTAGACTAACCAATCAATCGGGCGCTTATTATGCACCTGCTTAATCTGATCCCAATCCTGACCAATATGGATATCGTCGACGCCGTGCTCCTTTAGGTAATGGATGTTGTGGTTGTCTTGTTTGTCCGATCCAGATACCGCCATGCCCGCTTGTTTGGCCATAATCGCGAGCGAGCTAATGCCTGCTCCACCAATCCCTGAGAAATAGATATGCATAGATACAGTGTAACATTCGGACGGTGCTGGCTACAGTGTGCAGGGACCCTGGGTATTCGCTATGCTACAGTAGTAAAAGAACCGAAATGGATAAGCGCTATCTTCACCATCTATGGACGCGTATTCGTCCGATTAAGACCGGCTATTTTTTAGCCGCATTTTTGCTAACGGCTACGATTTGCGTGCTTGCCTTACGCAGCAACTATCAAACAATGGTTTCGCTGCGGGCATCTGTATACCAGGCCGACCGCGACAACGGCGATATCGAATTGGCGTTGCAAACCTTGCGTACGCACGTCAATGGACACATGAACACCAACCTCTCCAGCGGGTCGGGCAGTATCTACCCGCCAATTCATCTGAAAGAAACCTACCAACGACTTAAGAACGCCGAACAAGCACGCGTGGAGGCTGTAAATTCACAAGTCTACACCGATGCCCAGTCCTACTGCGAGCAACTGTACCCGACCAGTGTGATTGGCAAACCGCGAGTTCCCTGTGTTGCGCAATACGTCAAAGACCATGGTGCAACTGTAATGCCTATTCCAGATGCTTTGTATAAGTTTGATTTTGCCTCTCCTCGTTGGTCGCCCGATTTAGCCGGCTGGATGTTGGCTCTGAGCCTAGTGCTTTTGTTTCTGACTATCTTGCGCTTTGTTTTGGGTCGACTGCTGCGTTCGGCTTCTAAGTAGATATAAAAAATACCGGCCCTTTACGGACCGGTATTCTTACTACCCAGATTGATCGACTATTGGCTACTACTATCTGTAGTAGTTGTAGGCGTATCACACTTTTGACCGTCTGGGTTGGACTTTTGCCACTCAGCGATAGCCTTGGCAACTTTGCCGCTATCTTTTAAGTTTTCCCAGAAAGTAACTTGTTCGCGGTTGATAATCATCTGATCAACCGGGCCATGGAGTTCACAGCCTAATTTAATGAGCGAAATGTTGGTTTGGTTGGTGTCCCCACCTGGCTGGACGGATTGATTCTGGACACTTAAGTAGTAGATGTTCTTAAGTTCTAGGTGATCGCTTTGGATGTTTTGGATGTCTCCAAAGTATACTTGGCCATTGGTTAGGAATACCGCCTGCGTTTTGTCGCTATCAATGAAATCGGATTCCTTAGAATTGCCAAAATAGAACAATACAACAACAGATACGGCAATTATGGTGCCCGAAAAGAGCAGCACAATCCAAATTACTTTAAGCCACATGGGCGTACCGCGCCATCCGGCATTCTTTTTGTCGCCGCCCGTAGTTGCTGAGCTTACAGATCCGCTGGAACCGGCATGGTGGGCCGGCTGAGCAGAACGATTGGTAAAGTCCATGAGTAAAAACCTCCGCCTCTTATCCCCTAATGTTTATGTACACCAGTGTAATACATAAGCGACTTCGCCTGCAATCCCTCTCACCTTATGTAATTCTTCAGTTGCTTGTCCGATAGATCGATCGATAACCTCTTAAGTTTAAGAGAAATTGGGCTACGCCTTAGGCCGAAAGAAAGCTAAAGCAGTTCTTTAGGGGTTGACAAAGGAAAACGGGACAGAGTATGTTAGGGGTACCATTACTAAATTCATAAGAGAGGGATACTCCAGCAATGGCATACAAGCACACAAACTCAAAGGGCGTTACCTACTACCTGAACTCAAAGGAAGTAAAGTTGCGCGGTGGCCAGAATCAGGTCATCTTTTACTTCAGTAAGGATGAGCGCCCAGAAGCAGTTCAAGAATTGCCAGCCGGCATGGAAGTCAACGAAAACCCACGCAATGGTTTCTTGACTGTCAAGCGCACCAAGAAATAATCAGTATTCGCGAGATACACTCGGAGTGCCTGGGACTATCCCGGGCACTTTTTGTTCACTATCTAAAGTATCTCAGGTAGTATGGTAAGGCGATGAGCATAGTCAAAGTAACCAATTTGCGCAAAACATATGATGGGCGTGATGTGGTTAAAGACATCAACTTCTCGGTCGAAAAGGGCGAAATTTTTGGAATTTTAGGCCCTAATGGCGCTGGCAAAACTACCACACTCGAAATGATGGAGGCTATGCGACCGATAGATGGTGGCAGCGCGGTGATAGATGGTGTCGATGTGGCCACATCCCCCTGGAAGGTTAAGGCTATTATTGGCGTGCAACCGCAGGCGCCGGCTTTCCAAGACAAAACCAAGCTTACCGAGCTTATTGAACTCTTTGCAGCTGCCTATGGCGAAAAGGTTGATCCTATGGAGTTTCTAAAAGAGGTTAACCTAGAAGAAAAGGCTGCTAGCTTTGCCGAGGATTTATCCGGTGGGCAGCGCCAGCGGCTGAGTATTGCGGTGGCGCTCGTGCACCGTCCGAAAGTCTTCTTTATGGATGAGCCAACGACCGGCCTGGACCCCCAGGCCCGCCGGAATTTGTGGGGATTGGTCCAGAAGGTGCGCGATAAAGGTGTGACGGTTATTATGACCACTCACTACATGGACGAGGCAGAACTATTGTGTGACCGCGTAGCCATTATGGACCAAGGTAAGATTATTGCCTTAGATTCTCCGAAGAAGCTTATTAAACAGTTGCTAGCCAAGGGCTTTAAGAAACATCAGCATGTTGAGCAAGCAAACCTGGAAGATGTGTTTATTGATTACACAGGCAAAGGGCTTAGGGATTAGATGGTATGAAGAAGCCATTTTTTACTGTCTGGATTTTTGCCCGTTTAAGCACCAAGCGTTTTTTTCGCGATAGGTTGGCGCTATTTTTTGGCATAGCCTTTCCGGTAATCTTTTTGTTTGTATTTGGGCTGATGTTCGGCCGCGGTGGGGATGTCTCGTTTCGAGTAGGTTTTATTAACCAGTCCGATAGTGCTATTGCCACCGAGTTTGCCGGGCAAGTTAGGGACGGCACGATCTTTAAGGTAGACAAGTCGGTTAATACGTTCGATGAGGCCTACGAAAAGATGAATCGTAGCCAGCTGGATGCCACGATTGTGTTGCCAGCCGATTTTGGGGACGTTCGGTCCGGCCAGTCAAATCCTTCTGGTCGCGCCAAGGTGATCTATACACCCAATAACGAGCAGGCCGGTCGCGCCATAACCTCAGTTATAGATGCCCAATTTAAGGGCTTGAATGGCAATTTTGTAACCGTTGTAGAACCGTTTACGGTCACTGGCGAACCAACACAAAATAAAAGCCTGAGCCGCTTCGATTACGCCTTTGCTGGCCTGCTTGGATTCTCGATAGTGGGCCTGGGTATTTTTGGGCCGATTAATGTCTTTCCCGAACTTAAAAAACAGGGCATTCTGCGCCGCTTACACACGACGCCGCTTAGAGTCTGGCAATACTTTGTATCGACGGCCATGAGTCAGGCAACAGTTGGACTTGTAGCTATGGCCGTCTTATTTCTGTTTGCGGTTACCTTATTTAACTTACAGGTCGTCGGTAATTACATCGAGATTATTTTGTTCCTTATTTTAAGTATCGTCACTATCCTGGGCATTGGCCTGGCAGTCGGCGGTTGGGCGCACAACGAAAGACAAGCGGCGCCGCTCGGCAATATTGTGGTCTTTCCGATGTTGTTCTTAAGCGGTACGTTCTTCCCGCGTTACATCATGCCCGAATGGCTGCAGAGTGTATCTAACTGGCTGCCCCTGACGCCGATTATCGAGGGTGTACGCTTATTGATTACCGAGGGCAAGCACCTGGTTGATATCTTGCCCCAGATTGCACTTATTGGTGTCTGGTTAATCGTTATTTATATTATTGCCTTCCGCGTGTTCCGTTGGGAGTAAATAGTCATCTTCCCTAAAAGATGGTATAGTATATGCCAATGAGCATTTTGGCTAAGTTACCAAAGCCTTTCTTTGTATTGGCGCCGATGGATGATGTGACGGATACGGTTTTCCGTCAGGTTATTGCTGATTGCGCTCCCCCGGATCTGTTTTTTACCGAATTCGTAAACGTTGACGGCTTGCAAAGCCCGGGACGGAATCATTTGCTCCGCAAACTACAATTCGTGGCCCAGGAAAGGCCAATCATTGCCCAGATATGGGGCAAGGACCCAGACAATTACCGCAAAACTGCTCGGGAATTGGTAGACATGGGCTTTGCCGGCATAGACATCAATATGGGTTGTCCGGTTAAGGCGGTGATAGCGAACGGTTGCTGCAGTGCGCTGATCAATAACCGCGATCTAGCCAGCCAGATTATCGAGGCCACCAGGGAGGGAGCTGGCGGTAGAGTGCCGGTTAGTGTGAAGACTCGGGTTGGCCTCAACCAAGTAGATATGAGTTGGATTGAATTTCTACTTGGTTATAATCTGGCCATGTTAACTATTCATGGCCGTACCGCCAAACAACAGAGTGCAGTGCCTGCGGACTGGGATTTGATTGGCCAAGCCAGAACAATGCGCGACGCATTGGCACCAGACACTTTGCTGGTAGGCAATGGCGATGTGCTGAGCCGCCAGCAGGGTCTAGAGCTGGCCAAGCGATACAAGCTAGACGGCATTATGATTGGTCGGGGCGTATTCCAGGATCCGTTTATATTTGCTACTCAAAGTCCCTGGGAAAGCTATTCAAAGCAGCAACGACTGGATTTGTACGCGAAGCATGTCAAGCTATTTGCAGATACTTGGACGGATTGTGATCGCCGTATCGCCACGCTTGGGAAATTCTGCAAAATCTATGTCCATGGTTTCGACAGCGCCAAAGAACTACGCGAGCAGTTAATGGCCGCACCAAACATAGAAGTTTTGCGTACTTTACTAGGTCCCAACCAACAGAGCATATAGATAGAAATTGCTTTAGTAACCTACCCATGTTATAATAGAGAAATAATGGTGAACGCAAGCGAGACTGTTGCGGTCCCCAGTCCGCCCCAACTTAACCCTGAAAATTTATTTCCTGTACTTGACGCGGTTGCTACCGCGGGCAAGCTCATGACCCTGGCCGTTCTAGATAAAACACCAGATGATTTTGTGAGTAGTTCTGAGATGTGGCACCGTCTTGACGCTGCCCAAGGCCCGCGTCCAGGTTGGCCATTCCGAGAATCAAAAACAGTCCCCCGCACCCATTGCAGTACAATTTTACAGGCTGCTGGTCTGGTGGAAATTGGTACGACAGAGGGAAAGGGCGGGTCCGTATGGGCCGCTCGAATTACGCCGCGGGGATCAGAACTTTGGCCGGCTATTGCTGGCGCGTATCTGCCCTGGAGTGAACGTCATCCACAGTTCCGTCTTATTGAAGTGATTGGCCGTCACCAAACTCTTGATGGCGCCAGTGCACGTGTTGGAATGTTGGAACAGCTACTTAAGACCCCAGATGTTCCAATCTCAATGAGACAAATAAAACAAGAATTAGGGGTATCTTTCGGCACTGTTACATCAACTGTTAGGGAGCTATCTCGTGCCGGATTAGTTGAGCGAGAATATAATATTGGCCCCGAGAAACGCGAGTTTACATTATCCCAGCCAAGCGACAATTTTCAGCATTACTTGTGGCGTTTGAGCCCGGGTGCCAGGGCGGCTGTCCGTGGTTTGCTGGCACTATGGGAAGAGGGGATTACCGAAGTGGATGGTCTGACTATCGTCCGTAAAGCAGCAGAACTAGATCCCCAACTTGACCCAAAGAAAGTATGGAAACAATTTATTAATTGGTCCAGACAACCAGAACAATTTGTGACAGCCAAGGCGTTCGCCGATAACCCTCGTCAGCGCACTAAAGTGCGCGTAGCACCGGATTGCGTGCAACCGCTGGCCGAATTGGTAGATCTGCGAACAAGGCTAGCAACAGACCCTGATTTCCGAGCCTCGGCTGCAAAAATAGGACATCGTTTAATGCGCAGCACCAGGAGGGTGGCAGCAATACTGGGTAAGGCTAGACATGATTCGCAACCGGTTAATTTTGCCGATCAAACGGAATGGGAGCTCGCCCTATACCAACACGTTCCTCCAGGAGGTTCGCTCCTTGAAACTCTGTATGATGAAATGCAAATGACCTACCCAAGGATGCAGCAAAGGTCGATGCGCCGGCGACTATCAGATGTATGGGATATATTGCGTCTTTCTTCCGTACGGGCCCAAGAGGGCGTGACAGCTGTTGGATACGTATCGCTCAAGGAGCATCGATTCCCCCGCAATTGGTTCCAACAGGCGCTATGCCAGACACGGGAGTCATATTTAGAGCTGTTCAACCCCCCGGAAAGCGATCCGCCAGCGGTCCAAGATGCGAAAATGACTGAGGCGGTGGCGTTGTGTAGGCGGTGTCCAGTGCGGCTAGCCTGTCTGGCTGCGGCCGTAGGCAATAATGAGTCGACAGGTGTTTGGGGTGGTTTAACTCCCCTACAAATTCAAGGTTTGTCACCCCAACAAAGGACCAGTATTCTGAATTCGGTACGCATTGACTGATCTCGATCAGGGAGTTGCATAATATGATAAGAGATACAAAGAGTCTTTTCGAGAGCTTAGAGCAAGACTTTGGCCCTGATGCCGTAGATATGAACCCCAGGTCCTCAACGAGCACTGTTACAATGGTGGCCATAGATGGCTCGCGGCTACTTTGTGGCTGGTTCCAGAACGGCAGTATGAGCGGTGGCGTGAGTAATCCTCGGGATGTCTATGCACTTACGGCAATTCCTGGTCATGCTACTCACCCAAGACACCGTATATTAGTCGAACAGCTTCCCACGTACCTCGCAGTGGCTAGAGTTACGGAAGTCGATGACCATGATTTTTTGAAAGGCTACGATGACAAGCCAACAATCATAGACGCTCGGCTTATTGGTCAACCAGCGATCACAGAGTGCATTGAAAGTTATGCCGCTGCCGCTCTAGTTCTTAATACCACCGAGGCAGATGCCTTGGGCGAGCTATATGGAAGGGATGTGCCGCTCGAAGCGCTACGAGCCCGCGGTTTGGAGTTGCGGGCAATGGGTGCTGGTATCCGTTACGTAGAGCTTTAGTCGCACGTCACTAGTAACCCTACAAAAATCATCTAAAGCTATTGGTGGGGGCGGTTGGAGTTGAACCAACCACCAAGCGGTTATGCGTACCACTACAATTTTCATTGCCTCTTTCGAGTTTGTGGTCTGGACTGTCTCTTCGTCCCTGGTTCGATTACGAACGGGACACCTGCCATACAGTCTCTACACCTTTTTCGCGTTCCCGCGAAACTTGGCTCGGGATTGCCATGCCTGCGGCGAAGGTTTCCCCGAATTTGACAGGATATGCTTATCGATTACCCGATAAGTAGCCCTAAATATTTTGACGTATCTAGCGTACAATTACGGTTATGACTACTAGGTCTAACTGTAGTGTCTGTGGGGCCGCACTTGCTGGTAAACAAACATTATTTTGTTCAAGGAAGTGCAAGACCGTCTTTCACCAGTCGTATCCGAGCCAGAAAAAGCGAGGCTTGAAGCGCAAGCTGCAGCTCATTGATGACCTCGGCGGCAAGTGCTCTCGCTGCGGATATGCCACAAATCTTGCCGCGTTGGCGTTTCACCACCTACACGGCAAAGAATTTCAGCTTGACGCCCGTGCGCTCTCGAACCGAAAGATCGATGTCATTCTTAAAGAAGTCGCAAAGTGCAGACTTCTCTGTCATAACTGTCACGCCGAGGTACATAACCCCGAACTAGACTTAGCCAAATTGTTAATTGAGCCGCCTGCTCTAACCGATGAGCTACGCCCCCTCGTTAGTCATTAAGACTTAACAGAGATGAGTATACCAGATCAGGGGCTTGGAGGTATACTTGATATTGGATAGTCCCTATGTTGGCTAAAATAAAACATGCTCAGGAAAAAGTACGCGGCTTTGTAGCCCAGCTTACTGATGCTCGGATTATTGGGCTGCTCTTATTTGTGGTGATCGTGCTTTTAATTAGCTGGAGTGGCGTGAAGGTTATCGATACCAACTACGATTTACAGAAGCAGATCTCGATACTTAAGCAGCAGAACAGATTGCAGCAGGTAACAAACGAGAATCTTAAGCTGCAGAATCAATATTACGATACCAATCAATATCTTGAAGTAGCGGCCCGCCAGAATTTTGGCCTAGCAGCGCCGGGCGAAACAGTACTGATTGTGCCGCAGCGGGTGGCCTTGGCGCATACGGTCGATGTCCAAGCGGTACCGACAAAAGTGCAAAAAACGGAGGTTAAGAAGCCGGCATACCAACGAAATTTTGAGTCCTGGGTTGATTTCTTTATGCACCGGCAGGCATCAGAGGATTGACAAGATCACCTCTGTTTGGTAAGATATATAAGCATTTCCTGAGGTAAGGAAAGAGCAGAAAAACCTTCCAGGTTTGTCTCAATTACATTGACGCGGGGTGGAGCAGTGGCAGCTCGCGTGGCTCATAACCACGAGGTCGCAGGTTCAAGTCCTGCCCCCGCAACCAAAGTAAGGCACCCGCGAAAGCGGGTGTTTTACTTTGGTTCTGAGAGTTGGGGCTTGGTTCTGCGACAGGGATTTTGCGTTAGCAAAATACCGTAGTCGCAGGGGAGAACTGCCAGTGGCAGTTCGGACAGCCGGAAGCCCGGCGTGGCTTGGCAGCCACCCGAGCTGAGGCGGGGTCGCGAGTTCGCCGAAGGCGAAACTTGTGACCAAGTCCTGGCTTGGTTCTGTATAAACAAGAGATTTTGTTATGATTGAGGAATGTCAAAGCTAGAAGGAAAAGTTGCAGTAGTTACAGGGGCCTCAAGCGGACTGGGTAAAGAGGTGGCGCTACAGCTTAATACAAGCGGAGTTAAGGTAATCGCATTATCTAGAAGTATAGAAAAAGCTGAATTGCCACAAGACATTATTAAGGTGCTGCTTAATATTCGCGATTTGCAAAGCATTGATGAAGCCTTTGCAGCTATCGATAACTCAACGAAACACATCGATATATTAGTTAACTGTGCCGGCCGGGGCTTAGTTAAGAGTCTTGAAGATACTTCCCGGGAAGAAATCATGGATGTATTTGGCGTTAATCTAAAGGGTAATATTTATATTGCCCAAGAAGTCTATAGGCGAATGTTGCCCGCTAAGTCTGGGCATATTTTGAACGTATCTTCGACAACTGGTTTGAAAGCGAGGGCAGATGAACCGATCTACGCTGCGAGCAAATGGGGTCTCAGGGGTTTTACGGAAAGCTTGCGTTTAGCTGCCACCGCACACAAGATTAGGGTAACGGGTATCTATCCTGGCGGAATGCAGACTGCTTTTTGGAGCGGAGAAGAGGCAAGAGATACTGCGGGCTTTATGAAGCCTGAGGATGTAGCCAAGGCGATTATTGATATGATTAAAACCCCTGATTCAATCGCACCGTCAGAGCTGGTAATTGAGCGAGGTTTCTAGCTATGCAATCAATCACCGTTCGACTCGTTGATGGCCAAGACCTCATGGCAGAGATAAAAAAGATCGCCATGGACAATAATGTACAAGCTGGCGTGATACTCTCTGGTGTTGGTAGTCTTTGGAAGTCAGTTATACGTGTGCCGGTTATTGACGGGGAAGTAAAATACATTCACCCCGAAGCTGTAGAAATAGATAGTTTGCATGGTACTGTCTCGGTTAATGGTTGTCACCTGCATATTTCCGTATCGGGCCTTGATGGTAAAGTTCTAGGCGGCCATGTAAAGGAAGGTTGCATTGTGCGCACCACCTGCGAACT
>Ga0111538_10002968_pt1 | contig 23796 bp, 20 predicted proteins | sample SoiMethybrSBSTD1_FD_79669 | JGI IMG/M metagenome (GOLD analysis project Ga0111538, IMG submission 79669) | Bulk soil microbial communities from a Populus tree surrounding site in Tennessee, USA - Soil MetaG P. TD hybrid SBSTD1 (version 2)... | ecosystem: Environmental > Terrestrial > Soil >...
CGAGGGCTACCCGGGCAAGCGGTACTACGGCGGCTGCGAGTACGTCGACGTCGTCGAGGAGCTCGCAATCGAGCGCGCGAGGCAGCTGTTCGGCGCGGCATATGCGAACGTGCAGCCGCACTCCGGCTCGCAGGCGAACGCCGCAGTCTATTTCGCGCTCATGAGCCCGGGCGACACCTTCCTTGGCATGAGCCTCGACCATGGCGGCCACCTGACGCACGGCGCGAAAGTCAACTTCTCGGGCAAGTTCTTCAACGCGATCCAGTACGGACTCGACCCGGCAACCGGCGAAATCGATTACGCCGGCGTCGAGCGCCTCGCGCGCGACCACCAGCCGAAGATGATCCTGGCGGGATTCTCCGCGTACTCGCGCGTGATCGACTGGCAGCGCTTCCGCGCGATCGCGGACGCCGTGGGCGCGTACTTCGTCGTCGACATGGCGCACGTCGCGGGCCTGGTTGCTGCCGGGGTCTACCCCAATCCGGTCCCGCACGCGGACGTCGTTACGACGACGACGCACAAGACGCTGCGCGGCCCACGCGGAGGGCTCATCCTCGCGCGCGAGCACCCGGAGCTGCACAAGAAGCTCAACGCGATGATCTTCCCCGGCACGCAGGGCGGCCCGCTCATGCACGTGATTGCCGCGAAGGCGGTTGCGTTCGCCGAGGCGCTCGCGCCGGAGTTCAAGGAATACCAGCGCCAGGTCGTCGCGAACGCGCGCGCGCTCGCGAAGTCGCTGCAGGACCGCGGCTTCAGCATCGTGTCCGGCGGCACGGACAACCACTTGTTACTGCTCGACCTCATCGGCAAGGCCTACACCGGCAAGGACGCCGACGCGGCGCTTGGCCACGCACACATCACGGTGAACAAGAACGCCGTCCCGAACGATCCGCGACCGCCGTTCGTGACGAGCGGGCTGCGGATCGGGACGCCTGCAATCACGACGCGCGGCTTCGGCCTCGAGGAGTCGCGCCAGGTTGGCGACCTGATCGCGGACGTGCTCGATGCGATGGGCGACGAGTCCGCGCTCCGGCGCGTGCGCGAGGCGGTGGTCACGCTCTGCAGGCGCCATCCCGTCTACGCGTGATGTCGCCGGGGCCCCGGACGTGCACTGCCCGTTCTGCAACCACGACGACACGAAGGTGACCGACTCGCGGCTCGCGGGCGAGGGCCACCAGATCCGCCGCCGCCGTGAATGCCTCTCCTGTGGCGAGCGCTTCACGACATTCGAGACCGCCGAGCTCGTGATGCCGCAGGTCGTCAAGAACGACCACACGCGCCAGCCCTTCGACGAAGGCAAGCTCCGCGCCGGCATCATGAAGGCGCTCGAGAAGCGCCCGGTCGCGCGCGACGCCGTCGAGACGACGCTCGAGCGCATCGGCCACCGGCTGCGTGCGTTTGGGGAGCGCGAGGTCGCCTCGCGCGCAATCGGCGAGATCGTCATGGAGGAGCTGCGGCAGCTCGACGAGGTGGCGTACGTGCGATACGCCTCGGTCTACCACCGGTTCCACGACGTCGACTCGTTCCGCGAGGAAGTCGAGCGCCTCGGCAAGCGCCGCCGCAGCGATGCCGCCGCCGGCCAAATGTCGCTGCTTCCTCAGGCGCGCGACCCGCGCAGCAAGCGATGATTGCTGATCCCGCCCGCGACGCCGGCCACATGGCGCGCGCGCTCGAGCTCGCGCGCCGGGGACTGTGGACCACCGACCCGAACCCGCGGGTCGGCTGCGTGATCGCGGACGACGAGCGCGTCGTTGCCGAGGGTTGGCACGAGCGCGCCGGCGGGCCGCATGCGGAGGCGATGGCACTCGCGGCGGCGGGGACGGCCGCGCGCGGAGCCACCGCCTACGTGACGCTCGAGCCCTGCTCGCACCACGGGCGCACGCCGCCCTGCGCGGATGCGCTCATCGCGGCGGGTATCAGCCGCGTCGTTTATGCGATGCGCGATCCGAACCCGCGCGTCGACGGGGGCGGCGCCGGGCGGATTGCCGCCGCTGGCATCCCGGCCGAAGGCGGCGTGCTCGAGCACGAGGCGCGCGAGCTGAACGCGGGATTCATCTCACGCATGACGCGCGGCCGACCCTGGGTGACGGTCAAGCTCGCTGCGAGTCTTGACGGCAGTACCGCGCTGCCGGGCGGAGAGAGCCGGTGGATCACCGGCGAGGCGGCGCGCGAGGACGTGCAGCGCCTGCGCGCGCGCTCCTCGGCCGTCATGACCGGCAGCGGCACGGTCCTCGCCGACGACCCGCGGCTGAACGTGCGGCTGCCCGGTGCGACCAGACAGCCACTCCGGGTCGTGCTCGACTCGAAGCTGCGAACGCCTGCGGCGGCCCGGATCCTCGCGCCACCGGGAAGCGCGCTGATCATCTGCACGGAAGAGGATCCCGCGCGCGGCGCGAGGCTCCGCGAGGCCGGCGCCGAGATTGCAACGGTCGCGAGCGCCAAGGGCGGCGTCGACCTCGGCGCCGCACTCTCGTTCCTCGGCAGGCGCGAGGTCAATGAGCTACTCGTCGAATGCGGCGCCGGTCTCGCCGGTGCCATGCTGGCCGCCGGTCTCGTCGACGAGCTCCTGCTTTACCTGGCGCCGGTGCTGCTCGGCCGCGGGGCCCGGCCGCTTGCCGACCTCGAGCCCCCCGCGTCGATGGCCGGGCGGCTCGAATTCTCGATCGTGGATCGGCAGGATGTGGGCAGTGACCTGATGCTGCGTCTCAGGCCGAAGGGGAGTTGATGTTTACCGGCATCGTCAAGTCCATGGGCCGCGTCGCCGCCGTTCGCGAAGGCGCGGCGAGACGGCTCGCGATCGACACGGGCGGGCTTGCCACCGCGGGCTGGAAGGCCGGCGACAGCATCGCCGTGTCCGGCGTCTGCCTCACGCTCGTCGCGGTCGCGGATGGCAGATTCGAGGCCGAGCTCTCGGGCGAGACGGTGGGGCGGACGACGCTCGGAAGCCTGGCGCCCGGTGACCGCGTCAACCTCGAGCCGGCCCTCGGCGCGGCGGATGCCATCGGCGGCCACCTCGTCACGGGGCACGTCGACGGCGTCGCGAGCGTCCGCGATTGCAGCGAGGAGGGTGGTGCGCTCCGTGCGACGGTCGAGGCGCCTGCGGCACTCGCACGCTTCATCGCGGAGAAGGGCTCCATCGCACTCGACGGCGTGAGCCTGACGGTCAACCGGATCGATGGACGCGAATTCGGCGTCGACCTCGTGCCGCACACGCGGGCCGTGACGACGCTCGGCGAGCTCGCCGCGGGGCGCCTGCTCAACCTGGAGGTCGACCTCGTCGCGCGCTACCTCGACCGCCTGCTCGAGTCGCGGGGGATCCGGTGAACTCGATCGACGAGCTGCTCGCGGAGCTTCGTGCCGGGCGGATGGTCGTCGTGATGGACGACGAGGAGCGCGAGAACGAGGGCGACCTCCTGATGGCGGCGTCGTGCGCGCGAGCCGAGGACATCAACTTCATGGCCCGCCACGGGCGGGGCCTCATCTGCCTCACGCTGACCGAAGAACGCTGCCGGCTGCTCCGGCTTCCGCCGATGGTGAAGGTTCCGGACGACCAACACGGCACCAACTTCACGGTCAGCATCGAGGCGGCGAGGGGCGTCACGACCGGGATCTCGGCACAAGACCGTGCGCACACGGTGCGCACCGCGGTAGCGGCCGGCGCGCGTCCCGAGGACCTGCGGCAGCCCGGGCACGTTTTCCCGCTGATGGCGCGCCGCGGCGGCGTGCTCACCCGTGCGGGGCACACGGAAGCGGGCTGCGACCTCGCGCGCCTCGCGGGTTTCGAGCCCGCTGCCGTCATCGTCGAGGTGCTGAACGAGGACGGCACGATGGCGCGCCGGCCAGACCTCGAGCGCTTCGCGGCGGAGCACCGGCTTGCGATCGGCACGATCGCCGACCTCATCCGCCACCGCCTCGCAAAGGAAAGTTCGATCGAGTGCGTGGCCGACCGCATGGTCGAGACGGATGCGGGCACGTTCCGCGCGCGCTGGTACGAAGACCGCGTTCACGGGCGGCTGCACGTCGCGCTGGTGCGCGGTGAGCCGGATGGCCAACCGCCGCTCGTGCGCGTGCACCTGCGCGACACGTCCCGCGACCTGTTGGGGATCCGCGGTGAGCACGGCGGATGGACGCTGCGCGGCGCCCTCGAGCGCATATCGCGCGAGCCGCACGGCGTCGTGGTCGTGTTGCGCCCGGAAGAAGCGGCGTCCGACATCCTCGCCGCGGGCGCACGCGAGGCCGCGCAGGAGACGGGCGAGGGCGGCGCCGTGCTGCGCACCTACGGAATCGGCGCGCAAATCCTGCGCGACCTCGGCGTCACGCGCATGCGCGTGCTGTCCGCGCCGCGGCAGCTCCTCGGAATCTCAGCGTTCGGCCTCGAGGTCATCGGCTACGAGGAGTGAGCGCGCGAGCGCCTGATATACTCGCGCCGTGAGCGCGATGAAGATCCTCGAGGGCGATCTCAGCGTCGGTGACCTGCGCATCGCGCTCGCCGCTTCGCGCTTCAATGCGAGCGTCGTCGAGCGTCTCGTCACGGGCGCGGCGGAAGCGCTCGCCTCGCACGGCGCGAATCCCGCCGGGCTCGAGCTGGTCCGCGTTCCGGGCGCCTTCGATCTCCCCCCCGTCGTGCGGCGGATGGCGCTTTCGCGCCGCTTCGACGCAATCGTCGCGCTCGGCGCGGTGATCCGCGGCGACACGCCGCATTTCGAATTCGTCGCGGCCGAATGCGCGTCCGGCCTCGCGCGGGTCTCCTACGAGACCGGCGTGCCGGTCGCTTTCGGCGTTCTCACGACCGACACCGAGGAACAGGCGTTCGAGCGCGCCGGTGGAGCCGAGGGCAACAAGGGTGCCGACGCCGCACGCGCGGCGATCGAGCTCGCAAGCCTGATGCGCAAGCTGGGTGCCTGACGGTGGCCGCCCGCGATCGCGAGCGGGTGCAGGCGCGCGCTGCGGCGCGCAGGCTCCTGGTGCAGGCGCTCTACCAGTGGGAGCTGGCGAAGCCGCCAGCCACCGAGATCCTCGAGCAGTACGCGGCGAGCCCCGAGTTCGCCCGGGCCGACCGTGACTACTTCCATGCCGCGATCGGCGCGATCTGCGGCGAAGGTTCTGGTATCGACGAGGAGCTGGCGCGCCACTCGGAAATTGCGCCGGCGCGCCTCGACCCGGTCGAGCACGCCATCCTCGCGCTCGGGCTCTGGGAACTCATGGCGCGACCCGACATTCCATACCGCGTGGTGATCAACGAGGGCATCGAGCTCGCCAAGCGCTTCGGCGCGACCGACGGGCACCGCTACGTGAACGCGGTGCTCGACCGCGCCTCGCGCGCGCACCGCGGCGCGGAGCGCGGCGAGGTCGCCTGATGCCGCCAAGCGAGTTCGAGCTCATCGAGCGCTATTTCACGCGGCGCGGCGCGCACCGCGAGGACGTCCTCGCGGGCGTCGGCGATGACGGCGCACTCGTCGCGGTGCCGGCCGGCGCGACGCTCGTGCTCGCGGCCGACTCGATCGTCGAAGGTGCGCATTTTCCGGCGGGGTTCGATGCCCGCTTTGTCGGCCACCGGGCGCTCGCGGTCAACCTCTCGGACCTCGCGGCGATGGGGGCCGAGCCTGCCTGGGCGCTGCTCGCCGTCACGCTGCCCGCGGCGGACGAGCACTGGCTGTCGGGCTTTGCCGCGGGACTCGACACGCTCGCGCGCCGTCACGGCGTCGCGCTCGTCGGCGGCGACACGACCCGCGGGCCGCTGACGGTCACGGTGACGGCCGCCGGCTTGGTGCCCCCGGGGAGAGCGCTCATGCGCGAGGGCGCGCGGCCCGGCGACGACGTCTGGGTCAGCGGCACGCCGGGTGACGCCGCGGCAGGGCTCGCGATCCTCGAGGGACGACTGCCGGCCCAGGGCCGCGCGCGCGACGCACTGCTGGCGCGCTTCCAGCTGCCGCAGCCGCGCGTGACGCTTGGGCTTGCGCTTCGTGGCATCGCGACTGCGTGCATCGACGTCTCGGACGGCGTGGCGGGCGACCTCGCCAAGCTCTGCACCGCAAGCGGCGTCGGCGCCGACGTCGAGGGCCGCGAGCTGCCGCTGTCTGCGGGCCTGTGCTCGGTAGCGCCGCCGCATGCGCGGCTCGCCTACGCGCTCGGCGGCGGCGACGATTACGAGCTCCTTTTCACGGCCGGCCCGGCCGAGCGGGCGCGGATCGCGGCGCTCGACGCAGGCGTGGTGCTGCGACGCATCGGCACGATCGCCGAAGCCGACGGAGTGCGCATCGACGGCAAGCCGCCCGGGCGAGATACGGGTCACGGTTTCGACCACTTCGGAGGGGTCGCGCCGGACCCCCGGTGAAGCGCGATACGGTTCACGGTTCCGCCGGTTTTGACGAAATATCCTCTCGCGGTATCCGGTGATCCCTGCGCGCCGGAAAGTCCCGATAGGAGCCGGCCATCGCTACCGCAACCGTGCCGACCATCGTTCGGCCTGCCGAAGGCGGCGCCGGCATCGGCGAGCGCATCGGCAAGTACGAGGTAATCCGCGAAGTCGGCCGCGGCTCGACCGGCACCGTGTACCTCTCGCACGACCAGTACTACGGACGCGATGTCGCGATCAAGGCCTATCGGATCGCGGGCGACGACGATCCCGCGCGCGCCAAAGTGGCGCGCAAGATGTTCCTTTCCGAGGCGCACATGGTCGGGATGCTGCAGCACCCGAACATCATGCCGATCTACGACGCCGGCGAGGAGAACGGCCACTATTACGTCGTCACCGAGTTCATCCACGGAGCCCGCACGCTCGCCGCCTATACCCGGCCCGACAACCTCCTGCCGCTCGACGACGTCCTGACGCTGATGTTCAAGTGCGCGAAGGCGCTGCACTACGCGCACTCGCGCGGCGTGATCCACCGCGACATCAAGCCGAGTAACCTGATGCTGACGACCGACAGCGACCTCAGGCTCATCGACTTCGGCATCGCGCTGCACAACGACGCCGACTTCTCGCGCATCGAAGGCATCGCCGGCAGCCCGAGCTACATGTCGCCCGAGCAGGTGCAGTCGATCGAGCTCACCAACCACTCTGACATCTACTCGCTTGGCGCGGTCATGTACGAGCTGCTGACCGGCCACCGGCCGTTCCGCGCCGGAGCGCTCGCCAAGCTCCTGCACCAGATCGTCTACGCGACGCCGGCGCCGCTGCTCTCGATCCGCTCGGACCTCCCGGCCGAGCTCGAGACCGTGGTCGCCATGGCGATGCACAAGGAGCCCGACAAGCGCTACCCGAACGGCAACGAGTTCGCGAATGCGATCGCGCGCGTGCACGCGCAGCAGCGCAAGGGCACCGACCGCAGCGACCGCCAGGAGCACTTCAACCTGCTGCGGCGCCTCAAGTTCTTCCACGACTTCTCGTCGGGCGAGATCTGGGAGGTCCTGCGCGCGGGGACCTGGCAGGCGCACGCTCCGGGCGATGAGATCGTCCGGGCGGGCGGCATCGACGACCGCTTCTACGTGATCGTGACCGGCAAGTGCACCGTCGAGCGCGACGGGCGCGCGGTCGGGCGGCTGGAGGCGGGCGACTGCTTCGGCGAGTCGAGCTACCTGCGCGGCGCCAAGCGGCAGGCCGCGGTGCTCGCGGGCGACGACGTCACGATCCTGCGGGTCAGCTCGACGCTGCTCGAGCAGGCCTCGTCAGCTTGCCAGCTGCGCTTCAACAAGGTCTTCCTGAAGGCGCTCATCTCGCGCCTGCAAAACGGCGAATCCCGCGGAGTCAGCTGATCGGGATGACCGCCGGGATCAGGCTGGCTTCGCGTCCTTGTCGCGCTCGATGCGCGCGTACGCCGAGTGATTGTGGATGGACTCGAAGTTCTCCGCCTCGATGACGTAGGCGAGGACCCGATCGTCCCGGTTGAGGCGCGTCGCGATGTCGCGGACGATGTCCTCGACGAACTTCGGGTTGTCGTAGGCGCGCTCGGTCACGAACTTCTCGTCCGGGCGCTTCAGGATCCCGTACAGCTCGCAGCTGCCCTCGTCCTCGGCGACATCGATCAGCTCCTCGAGCCAGACGTGCTCCGCGATCTTCGCCGAGATCGTGAGGTGCGAGCGCTGGTTGTGCGCACCGTAGTCCGAGATCTGCTTGGAACAGGGACAGAGGCTCGTCACCGGCACGAGGACCTTGAGCCACGTCTCGACCCTGCCGTCCTTCAGCTCGGCGGCGAGCGTCGCCCGGTAGTCGAGCAGGCTCTGAACGCCGGTGACCGGTGCCTTCTTCATGACGAAGTAGGGGAAGGTCATCTCGAGGTGGCCCGCCTCCGAGTTGAGCCTGGTCGTCATCTCCGCGAGCATGCTGTTGAACGATTCGACCGAGATCTCTCGCTCGTGCTCGTTCAGGATCTCGACGAAACGTGACATGTGCGTGCCCTTGAAGTTATGGGGCAGGTGCACGTACATGTTGAAGTTCGCGATCGTGTGCTGCTCGCCACCCGAACGGTCCTTGACGCGCACCGGGTGGTAGATGTCCTTGATTCCGACGCGGTCGATGGGGATGCGGCGCGTGTCCGCGCGCCCCTGCACGTCCTCGATGATCGGCGCGACGGTCGCGCCCGCGGGCTTCGCATTCATGGCGAAATCATACCATATTGGTCCTGATTAGCCGGCCGGACGGGCGCGGGCGGAAATTTCCGCCTTCCAGAAGCGGTCGATCGCAGCGCGCACGGACGCGGCGTCGAGGCCGGCAGCCGCCAGGTTGTCCTCGCGCGTGCCGTGATCCACGAAACCGTCCGGCACGCCGATCTGCAGGACGGAGATCCCGCTCCCGAGCCGCTGCAGCACCTCGAGTACCGCCGAGCCGGCGCCGCCGGCCACCGCGTTCTCCTCGAGCGTCACGATGGCGCGATGCGTCGCCGCGATCTCCGCGACGACCGCCTCGTCGAGCGGCTTCACGAAGCGCATGTTGACGAGCGTCGCGTCGAGCGCGTCGGCGGCGGCGGCCGCCGGCTCGACCATCGTGCCGAAGGCGAGCAGGGCGAGGCCGCTGCCGCCGCGTCGCCGCGTCTCGGCGCGGCCGACAGGCAGCGGCCGCATCGTCTTCTCGACCGCGACCCCGGGGCCGCGCCCGCGCGGGTAGCGCACCGCAGCGGGCTGGTCGAGCGAGACGGCGGTGTAGAGCATCTGGCGGCACTCGTTTTCGTCCGCCGGCGCCATCACCACCAAGTTCGGCACGCAGCGCAGGTAAGTGAGGTCGAATGCGCCCTGGTGAGTCGCGCCGTCGCCGCCGACAAGCCCTGCGCGGTCGATCGCGAAAGCGACGGGCAGGCGCTGCAGCGCGACGTCATGGATCAGCTGGTCGTAGGCGCGCTGCAGGAAGGTCGAGTAGATCGCCACCACCGGCCGCTGCCCGTCGCAGGCTAGGCCGGCCGCCAGCGTGACGGCGTGCTGTTCGGCGATCGCGACGTCGAAATAGCGGTCCGGGAAGCGCTTCTCGAACTCGACCAGCCCGGAGCCTTCGCGCATTGCGGGCGTGATACCGACAATGCGCGCGTCCTGCTCCGCGATGTCGCAGAGCCATTCGCCGAAAACCTGCGAGTAAGTCGGTCCCGCGGTCTTGTCCTTGAGCATCGTGCCGCTCGCCGGGTCGTAAGGGCCGGGACCATGCCACTTGATCGGGTCGGCTTCCGCCGGCGCGTAGCCCTTGCCTTTCTGCGTGACGATGTGCAGGAGCTGCGGGCCCGGGAGCATGCGCATGTTGCCGAGCGTCGTGACGAGCGCGTCGATGTCGTGGCCGTCGATCGGCCCGATCGTGTTGAATCCCATCTCCTCGAACAGCGTGCCCGGCAGCACCATGCCCTTCGCGTGCACCTCAGAGCGGCGCGCGAGTTCCCAGGCCGCGGGCATCTTGCGCAGCACCTTCTTGCCGCCCTCGCGCAGGTGTGTATAGGTGCGCCCCGACAGCACGCGCGCGAAATACTTGGATAGCGCGCCGACGTTTTTCGAGATCGACATGTCGTTGTCGTTCAGCACGACGAGAAGGTCCACGTCCATGCTGCCCGCATGGTTCAGCGCCTCCCAGGCCAGACCGGCGCTCATGGCGCCGTCGCCGATCACGGCAACCACCCGCCGGTCGCTGCCGCTCAGGCGGTTCGCGATCGCCATGCCGAGCGCAGCGCTGATCGAGGTGCTCGAGTGGCCGACGCCGAAGCTGTCGTAGACGCTTTCCGCGCGCGAGGGAAACGGCGCGAGACCGCCGCGCTGCTTGATGCTCGAGAGGCGGCGCCGGCGGCCGGTCAGCACCTTGTGCGGGTAGGCCTGGTGGCCGACGTCCCAGATCAGCCGGTCATAGGGCGTGTCGAAGACATAATGCAGGGCGACGGCAAGCTCGACGGCGCCGAGACCCGCGGCCAGGTGGCCGCCCATCTGACCCACCGCCTCGATCAGATAGCGCCGCAGTTCTTCGGAGAGCGCACCGAGCTCGCTTCGCTGGAGGGCGCGAAGGTCGGCCGGCGCCTCGATCGTCTCGAGAAGGCCGCCCTTCCGTTTGTCAGTCATTTCCGCAGTCTACTGGAGCGGCGAAAGCCGGGCATGCAAAGACTGCCGAATGGCTAACGGCCGCGCCGCACGAGTTCGCCGGCGAACTGGCGGAGCTGGTCGGCCTCCGGGCCGAAGGCGCCGAGGGCCGCGATGCCCTCGCCGGCAAGTTCCGCGGCGCGACTGCGTGCCGCGGCGACGCCCACGATCGCCGGGTAGGTCGGCTTTCCGCGGAGCGCATCGGCGCCAGCGACCTTGCCGGTCACGGCGGGATCGCCAAGTACGTCGAGGAGGTCGTCCACGATCTGGAACGAGAGGCCGATCGTTCGGCCGTAGCGGTCGAGTGCCTCGTGCTGCGCGGTGGAGGGCGAAGGACAGGCTGCGCAGGCGATCAGCACGGCCGCATGGATCAGCGCACCGGTTTTCAAGGAATGCATTTCCTCGATCTGGGCGGGCGTGAGGCGCCGGCCGGTCGCCGCGAGATCCAGCGCCTGGCCGCCGGCCATCCCGGCGGTGCCGCTGGCGCGCGCGAGCAGCCGGATCATCGCGATCCGGCCCGCGTCGTCGACACCCGGCATCGCCCCGTTCGCGAGGAGATCGAATGCGAGGACCTGGAGCGCATCGCCCGCGAGGATCGCGGTCGCCTCGTCGAAGGCGCGATGCGTCGTCGGGCGGCCGCGGCGCAGGTCGTCGTCGTCCATCGCGGGCAGGTCATCGTGCACGAGCGAGTAGGCGTGGATCAGTTCGACGGCGGCGGCCGGCGCGTCGAGCGCCTCGCGCGCGACGCCGAGCGCGGCGCCTGCTGCATAGACGAGGAGGGGACGGACGCGCTTGCCCTCGCTGAGCGCGGCGTAGCGCATTGCTTGGTAGAGCCGAGCGGGCTCGCGACTTTCGGCAGGCAAGACGCGGCGTAGTACGGCCTCGACGCGCTCGCGGCAGTCCGCCTGCCAGTCGCGGGGCTCGGCACGTGCCTGCATCGTGGGCCGGTCAGCCCTCGTCCGGCGCGTCGAAGTCCTGCTCGACGAGCTCGCCATCCGCGCCTTTCGAGAGCACGCGTATCTTCTGCTCGGCATGGCGCAGGGCTTTCTGGCAGCTGCGCGTCAGCGCGACGCCGCGCTCGAACTGCCGGAGCGACTCCTCGAGCGGCAACTCGCCCAGCTCGAGGCGCTGGACGATTTCCTCGAGCTCGGCGAGCGACGCCTCGAAATCCGGGATGGCCTGCTTCTTCTGGGTCACGCAATGCGTCCGACGGCGGGCAACCGCCCGGAGTTTACTTCAATTGCGCAGGCTCGCGCGGCTGCTAGAATCGCCGCGCCCGGCGGCACCGCCGCCCCACCGAAGGCCCGCATGGCGCAGTCGTACACCGCATCGGACATCGAGGTACTCGAGGGTCTCGAGCCCGTCCGCCGCCGGCCGGGGATGTACACGGATACCCGGAGCCCGAACCACCTCGTGCATGAGGTCGTCGACAACAGCGTCGACGAGGCGCTCTCGGGCCACTGCGAGCATATCGCGGTCACGATCCACAAGGACGGGTCGGTCTCGGTCGAGGACGACGGCCGTGGCATGCCGGTGGACATCCATCCGAAGGAGAAGGTGAGCGGCGTCGAGCTGATCCTCACGCGGCTGCATGCGGGCGGGAAGTTCTCCGACAAGAACTACGAGAGCGCGGGAGGCCTGCACGGCGTCGGAGTCTCGGTGGTGAATGGGCTATCCAAGCATCTCGAGTGCAACGTGCTGCGCGACGGCAAGGAATGGAACATCGGCTTCAAGAATGGCAAGGTGTTCTCAAAGCTCGAGGCGGTCGGCACCGCCAAGCGAGGGCGCACCGGGACCACGGTCCATTTCTGGCCGGACCCCGCATTCTTCGACTCGCCGAACATATCGGTACCGCGACTCAAGCACGTCCTCAAGGCGAAGGCGGTGCTGTGCCCCGGCCTTCGCGTGGCACTCGTCGTGGAGGCGACGGGAGAAAAGGAGGAGTGGTACTTCACAGGCGATCTCGGTGCCTACCTCGTCGAGCAGCTCGGACAGTCCGAGCGCCTTCCGGAGGAGCCCTATGCCGGGCAAGTCAAGGGCGGTAACGAGAGCGCGGACTGGGCGTTCTGCTGGGCGCCGGGCGCGGAGTCGCCGGTCGCCGAAAGCTACGTCAACCTGATCCCGACGCCGGAGGGCGGCACGCACGTCAATGGGCTGCGCTCGGGAGCGACCGACGCCGTGCGCGAATTCTGCGAGTTCCGGAACCTGGTACCGCGCGGCCTGAAGCTCGCGCCCGAGGACGTCTGGAACGGAGTCGCCTTCGTGCTCTCCGTGCGTATGCAGAATCCACAGTTCGCCGGCCAGACGAAGGAGAAGCTGTCGTCGCGCGAATCCGCCGCCTTCGTGTCGGGCGTCGTCAAGGATGCGTTCGCGCTCTGGCTCAACCAGCACCCCGAAGCCGGCGAGAAGATCGCGCAGTATGCGATCGGCAATGCGCAGGAGCGAACCAAGGCCGCGGCCCGCGTCACGCGCAAGCGCATCACGAGCGGCCCGGCGTTGCCCGGCAAGCTCGCCGACTGCACGCTGCAGGAGCCGGAGCGCTGCGAGCTGTTCCTGGTCGAGGGCGACTCTGCGGGCGGGTCGGCGAAGCAGGCGCGCGACCGCGCATTCCAGGCGGTCATGCCGCTGCGCGGCAAGATCCTGAACACCTGGGAGGTGGAGGCCGCGGACGTGCTCGCCTCGCAAGAAGTGCATGACATCACGACGGCGCTCGGCGTGGACGCGGGCTCGTCGGACCTCTCGGGCCTGCGCTACCACAAGGTCTGCATCCTCGCGGACGCCGACTCGGACGGCGCCCACATCGCGACGCTGCTGTGCGCGCTGTTCCTGAGGCACTTCCGCCCGCTCGTGCTCGCGGGTCACGTTTTCGTCGCGATGCCGCCGCTGTTTCGCATCGATGTCGGCAAGAACGTCTACTACGCGCTCGGCGAGCACGACAAGTCGGGCGTCCTCGACCGCATCCAGGCCGAGGGCATCCGCGGCAAGCCGGTCATCACGCGCTTCAAGGGCCTCGGCGAGATGAGCCCGATGCAGCTTCGCGAAACCACGATGGCGCCGGAGACGCGTCGCCTCGTCCAGCTCACCGTGGACGCGAAGGACGGCGCGGACCAGGTACTCGACATGCTGCTCGCCAAGAAGCGCGCGGCCGACCGGCGCGAATGGCTCGAGACCAAGGGCAACCTGGCGACCGTCGAATGAAGGGCCAGCCCAAGCTCGACTTCGAAGGAATCGAGAAGCAGCCGCTCCGCGCATTCACGGAGAAGGCCTATCTCGACTATTCGATGTACGTGATCCTCGACCGCGCGCTGCCGCAGCTCGCGGACGGGCTGAAGCCCGTGCAGCGCCGGATCATCTTTGCCATGAGCGAGCTCGGACTCTCGGCCGGCTCCAAGCACAAGAAGTCCGCGCGCACGGTCGGCGATGTGATCGGCAAGTACCACCCGCACGGCGACTCCGCCTGCTACGAGGCGATGGTGCTGATGGCGCAGGATTTTTCCTATCGCTACCCGATCGTGGATGGGCAGGGCAACTGGGGCTCGACCGACGACCCCAAGTCTTTCGCGGCGATGCGCTATACCGAATCGCGACTGCGGCCGTATGCGCAGGTGCTGCTCGCGGAGCTCGGGCAGGGCACGGCCGACTGGCAGCCGAACTTCGACGGAACACTCGAGGAGCCGAAGCTCCTGCCGGCGCGGCTGCCGAACGTGCTGCTGAACGGCACCCAGGGTATCGCCGTCGGCATGGCGACGGACATTCCGCCTCACAACCTGCGCGAGCTGACGGCGGCGTGCGTGCATCTGCTCGACGAGCCCGATGCAACGCCTGCGGAGCTCGCGAAGCACATCCAGGGTCCGGACTTCCCGACCGGCGGCGAGATCGTCACGCCGAAGTCGGAGCTGCGCGCGATTTACAAGAGCGGCAACGGCACGTTCCGCGCGCGGGCCGTCTACGAGGTCGAGGATGGCGAGGTCGTGGTGACGGCGCTGCCCTACCAGGCGTCCGGGGCCAAGGTGCTCGAGCAGATTGCGGGGCAGATGCGCGCGAAGAAGCTCCCCATGGTCGAGGACCTGCGCGACGAGAGCGACCACGAGCATCCGACGCGCCTCGTCATCACGCCGCGCTCGAATCGCGTGGACATCGAACAACTGATGGCGCACCTGTTCGTGACGACGGACCTCGAGCGCAGCTACCGCGTGAACCTCAATGTCATCGCGCTCGACGGCCGGCCGAAGGTGCTCGGACTCCGGGAGCTCCTGACGGAGTGGATCTCCTATCGCAAGGAGACCGTCAGGCGCCGCTTGCGCTATCGCCTCGAGAAGGTGACCGCGCGCCTGCACATCCTGGACGGCCTCCTGATCGCTTTCCTGAACCTGGACGAGGTGATCCGCATCGTGCGGCGCGAGGAGGAGCCAAAGCCCGTGCTGATGAAGCGCTTCAAGCTCACCGACGCCCAGGCCGAGGCGATCCTGGAAACGAAGCTGCGTCACCTCGCGAAGCTTGAGGAGATGAAGATCCGCGGCGAGCAGAAGGAGCTGGCCGAAGAGCAGGACATGCTCGAGAAGACGCTGAAGAGCTCCGCGAAGCTGAACAAGCTGATCCGTGACGAGCTCGAGGCGGATGCGAAGGAATACGGCGACGCCCGGCGCACGCGGATCGTCGAGCGCGCAGCCGCGCAGGCGATCGCGGAGGAGGAGCTCGTCACCGCGGAGCCGGTGACGGTCGTGCTCTCGACGCTCGGCTGGGTCCGCCAGGCACGCGGCCACGACGTCGATCCGTTACAGCTCTCGTACAAGACGGGGGATGCCTTCCAGGCCATGGCTCGCGGGCGCAGTACGCAGCAGGCGGTGTTCATCGACTCGACCGGGCGCGCCTATTCGTTGCCCGCGCATACGCTGCCGTCGGCGCGCGGCCAGGGCGAACCCCTGTCCGGCCGCCTCGACCCGCCCGAGGGCGCGACCTTCGCCGCGGTCGCGATCGGGGAGCCGGACGACAAGTGGCTGCTCGCCTGCGACGCGGGCCACGGTTTCATCGCGCGCCTCGGGGCACTCACGGGGCGCAACCGCGCAGGCAAGACTGTCTTCCGCCTGCCGGAGAACGCCAAGGTCCTGCCGGCGTCGCCGGTACCGGCGGCCGATGGCGCGCTGGTCGCTGCCGTCAACAGTGACGGCCGGCTCCTGTCCTTCCCGGTCGCCGACCTTCCGGAGATGGAGAAGGGCCGCGGCAACCTGATTTTCGGGATTCCCGGCAAGAAGTCGCGCACCGGCGAGGAGCTGATGGTCGGCGTAATCGTCGTAGCGCCGGACCAGTCGCTCGCCGTGCACTGCGGCGACCGCAAGATGACGCTGACCTGGAAGCAGTTGGCGGACTACCGCGGCGAACGCAGCCAGCGCGGCGCGGTGCTGCCGCGGAACTGGCGGAAGGTGACGCGCCTCGGGATCGAGTGACTCAGCCGAGGACGACTTCCTCGGGGGCGTTGACGAAATAGCCCTGGATGAATTCGACGCCGAGCTGCCAGAGCACCGCCATCGTGTTGGCATCCTGCACGCGCTCTCCGATCGTCACCGACTTCGACTTGCGCGCGAGCTCTACCGTCGCCTTCACGCGTGCCTGCTTGTCCTGGTCGGCGGACAGGCCCTGCATCAGCGCGCCGTGGATCTTCACGAAGTCCGGCTTCAGGTGGTTGAGGAGCTGCTCGGTGTCGCGGCCCATGCCGAATCCCTCGAGCGCGAAGCGGAACCCGCGGTCTGCGAGCACCTTGTGCAGCGCGACGGCATCCTTGATGCGCTGTGCCGCAACTTCCTCGCGCAGCTGGAAGACGATGCGTGCCGGCTCGATCCGGACTGACTTCAGCTGGTTCGCCAGCCAGGCCGGCAGCGAAGAGTCGGAGAGGGTGTCCTCTGATACGCGGACGAAGAGGGCTCCGGGCTTGCGGGACGCGCAGAACGACATCGCCGCGCCGATCACCCAGCGGTCGATGTTCTTCATGAGGTCATTGCGCTCCGCGGCCGGCATGAAGACCGAGGGCAGCACCTCCTGGCCCTGTTCGTCGAGCATGCGGACGAGCACGTCGAACATGCCGAGGTCCTCGCCCACGAGGCTCGCGATCGGCTGCTGCACCAGGCGGAAGCGGTTCTCCATGAGAGCCGCCTTGATCTGCTTGACCCAGAGGCGGTCCTGGTCCTGCAGCCGCAGCATCATCCCGGTGTGCTCGAGGAGGCCGACGCGGTTGCCTCCGCCCTCGCGGCCCTGCCTGTGGGCCTTGTAGGCATCGGTCGCCGGGCCCTCGGGCGAGCGAACCTCGGCGGGCACGGGGCCGAGGCCGACGGTGCAGGTCGTCGACATCGACTTGGCGCCGGCCTGGAACACCTCGGTCGCAACCTTGTGGACCACGTGCTCGGACCAGGCCTCGACGTCCTGCGTGTTGCCGCGCTCGACGAGCAGCATGAAGCCCTGGCCGCCGAAGCGGCCCCCGAGGTCGCCGGGCTGCAGCTGCTCGCGCAGCAGGCGGGCGAAGTCGGTGAGGAAATCCTCGCCGGCCAGAACTCCGAGTTCCTCGTTGAGTGCCTCGTACTTGTCCGGCTCGATGTAGGCGAGGCAGCGCACGCCGCCCTTCGCCGGCTCGGCGAGCCGCGCACGCAGCTTCTCCACGAAGTGGCGCCGGTGCAGGAATCCGGTCGCAGGATCGCTCTGCATCGCCTCCGCGAGCTTCTTCTCGTATTCGCCCGCGTCGGCGACCTTGGCGGGAACGCAGACCTGCACGCAGGGCTCGCCGTCGAACTCGGCGCGCACCAGCTGGAACTCGAGCGACGGGTGGTGGCCGCTCACGACGAGTGCGGACGCGTGCAGTGTGTGTCCGGACCACTTGCCCTGCAGGCACGCGACCAGCGCGCCCTTGATCGCGGCGTGATCGTCGGGGTCGAACGCGTCCATCAGCGGCGTGCCGACGACCTCCTCGGGATTCGAATAGCCGAACAGCGCGAGCCATGCGGGGTTCGCGTCGACGATGATGCCTTCCTGCACCTGGGCGATTGCGTCCGTCGAGCCCTCGACGATGTGCTGCAGCTGCTTCTTGGCTTCGCGAGCGGACGCGAGCGTCGTCGAGAGCGCGCGGTCGAGGCGGTAGGTGCGCAGCTCGCGGCCGACGACGAGCTGGAGGCGCGGCACGTTGGAGAGCGTCACCGCGTCCTGGGCGCCGAGTGCGAGCGCCTTCGCGATCGCGTCTTCGTCGAGCTTGTCGCGCACGATGAGGACGGGCACGTCCGGCGCGAAGCGCGCGCGGAAGTCCATCGCACTCGAGAGGTCGACGATGCCCTCGTCGGCGAACAGCATGAGCATTTCCGCGGAGGCCTGCGTCAGGGCGTCGCCGAGGTCGCGCGCGTCCGGCAGCCAGGTGACGTGGACCGGGTGGCCCGCGTTCCTGAGAGCCTTGTTGATCGCCTCGACGTTGTCCTGGCTCCGCGTCAGGGCAATCATCGGAACTGCGGAAATCGGCTTCAAAGTGGCTCCGGGGGCGCCCAGCCTCGGGGTGGCGCCGGGATAGTAACACCCTGAAAACCCGCAATTTCGCGACTCGCGTCAAGCTCCGGGGCGGGGTGGCCGGTGGCGCAGTCAGCGGCTATGATACGCGGCCCTCAAAGCACCACCCGCCCGGCCCGGCCGCGGGCAGAGACGATGTCTACCTACAACACCAGCGAATTCCGCTCTGGCCTCAAGATCCTGCTCGACAGCGACCCGTTCACCATCGTCGAGAACGAGTTCGTGAAACCCGGCAAGGGCCAGGCGTTCAACCGCGTGCGCATCAGGAACCTCCGTACCGGGCGCGTCATCGAGCGCACGTTCAAGTCGGGAGAATCGGTCGAGGCGGCGGACGTCGTCGACACGGACATGCAATTCCTCTACGCCGATGGGCAGTTCTGGCACTTCATGAATCCGGAATCATTCGAGCAGCTGGCAGCCGGCGAGACCGCGGTCGGTGATGCCGCCCAGTGGCTCAAGGACGGCACGGTCTGCATCGTGACGCTGTGGAACGGCCAGCCGCTCACCGTCACGCCGCCGCCACATGTCGAGCTGAAGATCGTCGAGACCGATCCCGGCATGCGCGGTGACACCGTGACGGGCGGTACCAAGCCTGCGAAGCTCGAGACGGGCGCGGTCGTGAAGGTGCCGCTCTTCCTCAACGAAGGCGAGATCATCAAGGTCGACACCCGCAGCGCCGCGTACATCGCGCGGGCAAGGTAGCTAGAACCCGTCGATGCCCGCGAGCCGCCAGTCGCAGGCGGCGGCGATCCTCGTTCCCAGCGACTCGAGCAATCTCGCGTCCGCCGCGTCGAACCGGCGGTAGCTCGGACTGTCGACGTCGAGCACGCCGATGAGCCTCGTTCCCGAAATCAGCGGCACCACGATCTCCGAGTTCGACGCCGCGTCGCAGGCGATATGGCCCGGGAAGGCATGCACGTCGGGCACGATCAACGTCTCGCGGCGCTCGGCCGCCGCGCCGCAGACGCCCTGCCCGAGCGGTATGCGCACGCAGGCAACCCGGCCCTGGAACGGGCCGACGACGAGTTCTCCGCCGCGCAGAAAATAAAAGCCGGCCCAGTTGACGTCGGGCAGGGCCTCGAAGACGAGCGCGGCTGCGTTTGCCGCGTTCGCCCAGGGATCCCGCTCGCCGGCAAATGCGCCTTCGGCGAGCTGCAAGAGGTCCGCGACGTTCGTGTCAGCTGACTGCATCTCGATCCTCAGGCCCGCGGCGCCGAAAAAGCCATCGCTGCCTCGACCGCGGGCAGGCGATGCGCCGCCATGACGAGCCGGTCGAAGCCGAGGGCGACGCCGGCGGAGTCCGGCAGCCCATGTTTGAGCGCCGCCAGCAGCCGCTCGTCGATCGGGCGCACCGGTAGCCCGCGTGCGCGCCGCATATTCTGATCTTGCTCGAAGCGCCGGCGCTGTTCCACCGCGTCGCCCAGCTCGCGAAATCCGTTTGCGAGCTCGAGACCGCCGACGTACAGCTCGAATCGCTCCGCGACCTGGGTGCCATCCTCCGCGCGCTTGAGCCGCGCGAGCGCCGCCTGCGAAGGCGGGTAATCTTCCAGGAACACGGGAGCGTCGTGTCCGAGCGTCGGTCCGACGACGGCACCCATCAGGAGGTCCAGCCAGTCGTCGCGGCCCCAGCTATCCGCGCGCGCGGGCTCGAGGCCACGCTGGGCGGCCGCTGCACGCATCTCGGCGACGCTCGAGACGACGCAATCGATGCCGCAGGCGTCCCGGAGCGCCGCGCGATAGCTCACCGAGCGCGACGGCGGGAAGATCCGGATGTCGGCGCAGGCGACGCGCAGCACGCGGTCGACGTCGTGCTGCATCTCGGCGGCGCCGAAGTCCAGTCGGTACCACTCGATCATCGTGAACTCGGGATTGTGCAACCGGCCCGACTCGCCGTCGCGGAATACCGGACAGACCTGGTAACTGTCGCCGAGGCCCGCGGCCAGCAGGCGCTTCATCGGGTATTCCGGCGAAGTCTGCAGGAAGAGGCGCGGGCCACGAGCCGGTGCGGCCTCGATGGACTCGATTTGCGGGTCGCTGACGGCCGCCGCAGACAGCACGGGCGTCTGGACCTCGAGCACGCCCTGCGCGGCGAAGTAGGCGCGGATGCGGGCGAGCATCGCGGCGCGCGCTCGCAGCAGGTCGATGGCGGCCGTCGGCGCCCAGTCGCCGACGCTCATCGCGGCAGCGCGAGGCGCTCGCCGACGCGCACGGCGCGGCCGGGTTTGAGCCCGGTCGCGAGCGCCGGCCCTCGCGGGCCGAAGAGGACCACGACCGTCGAGCCCACGTTGAACCATCCGAGCTCGGCGCCGCGGTCGAGCGCCACGATCGGGTCGTGGACCGGGAGGTCGAGCGGACGCCGGGAGCCTTCACCGCCGACCCTGCCTGCCCACGCGAGGCTCATGCTTCCGACCACGAGCGCGCCCACGAGAATGACCGCCATCGGTCCCGCGGCTGTGTCGAAGACGCAAGCGATCCGCTCGTTGCGTGCAAAGAGGTTCGGGATGCTGGCGGCCGTCGACTCGTTGACGCTGAAGAGGTCGCCGGGCACGAAGCGGGCGCGACGCAGCGTCCCCGCGAGCGGCATGTGCACCCGGTGGTAGTTGTGCGGCGCGAGATAGACAGTCGCGAATTCGCCGCCCGCGAACTCCGCTGCCATTGCCGCGTCGCCGCCGAGCAGCGCCGCCGCGGAGTACTCGATGCCTTTCGCCTGCAGCAGCGTGTCGGCGGCAATGCGACCGCACTGGCTCAGCGTGCCGTCGGCCGGACAGAGCGCGGCAGACGGATCCGCGTCGAGCGGCCGTGCGCCGGCGCGCAGGCGTCGCGTGAAGAAATCGTTGAAGCTGTCGTAGCGGCCGGCATCCGGCTGCGCGGCTTCCGAGAGATCGACGCGGTAGCGGTTGAGGAACATGCGGATGAGCGCCGCGCGCACGAAGCCGACCCGGCTGTCGGCGAGGAGACCCAGCAGGCGCGAGAGCGCGTGCTGGGGCAGCAGGTACTGCAGGCCGATGAAAGCGCGCTCGCCGGCGCTGCGTGCGTCCACCGCGCGCTACCCGGACTTGCGCGCCGCGACGATGCGGCGATAGTCGCGCGCGATGGCGCCGGCCTCGTGCGGCGTGCCGAAAAGCGCGGCAGCGCGCGCGTCGGGGTCGACCAGGAAGATCGCCGCCGAGTGGTCGACCGAATAACTGCCGTCGCTGGATGGAGCGCCGATGATGACCGCGACGCCGAGCGCCCGCGTCCAGGCCTCGATTGCCGCCGCGCTTCCGGTGACGCCCGCGAAGCTGGCGTCGAAATGGGCAACGTATTGCGCAAGGACCTCGGGCGTGTCGCGCCCCGGGTCGACGCTCACGAAAGCGACTGCAGGTCGCGTTGCTGGCGGCAGGTCGGATAGCGATTCCTCGACGGCCGCGAGCGTCGCCAGCGTGGTCGGGCAGATGTCCGGGCAATTGACGAATCCGAAGAAAATGAATGTCCAGTGGCCGGCCAGGCTCGTCGTCCCGAAGCGCACGCCGCGCGGCCCGGCGAGCTCTGCGTCCGGCAGCGGCCGCGGTTCCCGGAACAGCACCGCGCGCTCGAGTTGCGGCACGCCGTCGTCAGCGCGGCGGAAGAAGTGCGCAGCCGCGACGCCGGCGAGGACTCCCGTGAGAACGATGGCGACGATGAGCGCACGCGACATGAGGCCGGATTATTCCATGAGCGCCCGCCGCGGGCGCAGCCGGTTAGACTGCCGGCATGCCGGCCCGTGAGCGCGTCAGTGATTCGTTCGCAACCGTCGGCGAACTGCTCGACCATGCCGCGGCCAGGCTCGCCCGGGCGAGGCTGCACTACGGCCACGGTACGGACAACCCCCGCGACGACGCGGCGGCGCTCGTCTTCCACGCGCTCGGCCTCGAGCACGAGTCGGCGCCTGCGAGCTACGGCTATCCGGTATCGAAGGCGGAGGCCGCGCGCGCGATGGCGCTCGTCGAGCGCCGAGTGCGGGAGCGGTTGCCTTCGGCCTACCTTACAGGCGTTAGCTGGTTCGCCGGCCATCCGATCCACGTGACCCGCGACGTGCTCGTGCCGCGCTCGCCGATCGCGGAACTCTGCGCCGCGGGATTCGCGCCGTGGGTCGATCCCCGACGCGTCCGCCGCGTGCTCGACATCGGTACCGGCTCCGGCTGCATCGCGATTGCGGCGGCCCACGCGCTTCCCCGGGCCCACATCGACGCGACGGACCTCTCGGACGCCGCGCTCGCGGTCGCGCGCGGCAACGTGCGCCGCCACGGCCTGGGGCGTCGCGTGCGGGTTCGGCGCGCCGACGTCTATGAAGGGCTTGGAGCGCAGCGCTACGATATCGTCGTGAGCAATCCGCCCTACGTGTCCGCCGCCGGGATGCGGCGCCTGCCGCGCGAGCACCGCACGGAACCCGCGACGAGCCTGCGTGCCGCGCGCGCGGGCCTTGCGATCGTCGAGCGTCTCGTCGCGGGCGCGCGCCACCACCTGACTTCCGGCGGCATACTCGTCGTCGAGGTCGGAAACGCCGCACGGCGCGTGAGCAAACGCTTCAGGAACCTGCCGATCACATGGCTCGAATTCGAGCACGGCGACGCCGAAGTGTTCCTCCTGCACGCCGCGGACGCGCCGGGCTGATCGCATGTCCGGCAGCACGATCGGACGCTCCTTCTGCGTGACGACCTTCGGCGAAAGCCACGGTCCCGCGATCGGGGCGGTCGTCGACGGTTGCCCGCCCGGCCTTGCGCTCGAAGAATCCGATATCCAGGCCGACCTCGAGCCGCGTCGCACTGGCACTTCGCGTCACACGAGCCAGCGCCAGGAGCCGGATCGCGTGCGGATTCTCTCGGGCGTGTTCGAAGGCCGGACCACGGGCACGCCGATCGGCCTCATCGTCGACAATGTGGACGCGCGATCGCGCGACTACGAGAAGATCAAGGACCGCTTCCGGCCCGGGCACGCGGACTACGCGTACCAGCAGAAGTATGGCTTCCGCGACTACCGCGGCGGAGGGCGTTCGTCCGCGCGCATCACCGTCGCAACAGTCGCCGCGGGCGCGATTGCGCGCAAGTACCTGCGCGAAAAGCTCGGCCTCGAAGTCGCGGGCTGGCTGTCGCAGCTGGGCCCATTTCAGCTCGCCTGCCTCGACGAGCCGGCCGCGCGCGGCAATCCTTTCTTCTGCGCGGAACCAGAGAAGCTTCCTCTCCTCGATGATTATCTCCGCCAGCTGAGGCGTGACGGCGATTCGGCAGGCGCACGGGTCTCGGTCCGTGCGCGCCGCGTTCCTCCGGGGCTCGGGGAGCCGATGTTCGAACGACTCGATGCGGACATCGCCTTCGCCATGATGGGCATCAATGCCGCAAAAGCGGTGGAGATCGGCGATGGCGTCGCCGTCGCCGGGCAGAGAGGCTCCGAGCACCGCGACGAGCTCCGGCCCGACGGCTTCGCATCGAACCATGCCGGCGGGACGCTCGGCGGCATCAGCTCGGGCCAGGATGTCCTCGTGCACGTGTCGTTCAAGCCGACCTCGAGCATCCAGGTGCCCGGACAGACGATCGACGTCAGGGGTCAGCCGGCAGAGATCGTGACGACCGGGCGCCACGACCCGTGCGTCGGTCTGCGCGCTGTGCCGATCGTCGAGGCGATGTTGCTCGTCGTGTTGATGGACCACTACCTCCGCCATCGCGGCCAGTGCGCCGACGTCATCTCGACGACCCCAGTGATCAC
>Ga0111538_10002970_pt1 | contig 23792 bp, 14 predicted proteins | sample SoiMethybrSBSTD1_FD_79669 | JGI IMG/M metagenome (GOLD analysis project Ga0111538, IMG submission 79669) | Bulk soil microbial communities from a Populus tree surrounding site in Tennessee, USA - Soil MetaG P. TD hybrid SBSTD1 (version 2)... | ecosystem: Environmental > Terrestrial > Soil >...
ACACGCCGGGGATTCAGTCGGCGTGCTGGGACTTGCGCGTCCAGCCGGCCCCGGCTCCGCCCCCCACGCCTGGCGGCCGCGGTTCCGGGTCGCCGCAGGGGACGCCCCCGACGACCCCCGAGCCGTCGACGGCCACCGCCGCGACGACAACCGCGGAGCAGCGTGCCCCTGCGGGCGGCGCGCAGGGCGCGGGTGGTCAGGGCGCCACCGGCGCGCAGGCCCAGGAGCCGAGTCCGTTCGGCGCCGGCTGCTCGACCCCTGCCGGGCAGGGCGGCGGATTCGGCGGCCCGGTTGCCACCCTCAACGGCCCGTTCGTCATCGGCGGCGTCTACCAGGTGTCGCTGATCGTCGACGGCAAGACGGTCGATACGAAGCCACTGCGCGTCAACGACGATCCCGAGGTCGTGCTGACCTCGCTCGAGCGCAAGCGGATGTTCGACATGGCGGTGGAGATCCACGCGCTGCAGCCCCGCGTCGCCGACGCCTCGGCGGCGCACGCGTCGCTGACGCGGCAGGCGGCGGAACTCGCCACCGCGCTGGCATCCCGCAGCGATGTCCCCGCCGACGTCAAATCGTCGTTCGAGGCGTTCAACAAGGAGCTGGCGGCGCTGGCCCCGAAGCTGACCGCACCGCAGGGCGGCCGCGGCGGCGGCGGCGGGCGCGGGGGCGCGCCCGAGAGCCTGATGGCGAAGGTCGGACAGGCGAAGACCGGCTTGATGGCGGGGATGACGCCCGGCGATCAGACCGTGCGGGCGTACACCGAAGTGAAAGCGCAGACGGGCAAGGCGATCGCGGATCTGAACGCAGTGATCACGAAGGCATCAGGGGTCAGCGCCGCGCTGGCGCCGTTCAACCTGACGCTGACCGTGCCGGCCGCGGTGCAGGCGCCGGCTGCGCCGACGCGGCGGTCGTCGAGCGGAGTGACGCCCTGATCAAGCGCTCGACCCTGCTTCGGCTGGAGACCCAGCTCGACGCGCTCGACTCGATCCTCGCAGGCGCGACGCCGGAGGTGCTGGCGCGGCGGCCACCGTCCGGCGCGTGGTCGGCGCACGAGCACGTGGCGCACCTGGCGCGGCATCACGCCGTCTTTCTCGATCGGCTGCGGCAGGTGGCGGCCGAGGAGTCGCCGCATCTCGCACGGTATCGCGCCGAGGACGACCCCGAATGGCCGGCGATGGCGTCGCTGCCGACCGACGTCGCGATCGTGAAGCTGCGTGCGCTGCGCGCGAACATCGTGCAGTGGGTGTCAGGGCTGTCTGTCGCGCAGACGATGAGGGTCGGCGTCCACCCGGTGTTCGGCGTGCAGAGCGTGGCTGAGATGATTGAGTTCTTCCTGGTTCACGAGGGTCATCACCTCTACATGATCATGACCCGCCTCGGCGACAAGCACTCGGGTACCCCCGCCGCGGGCTGAGGGTCTGTGCCGCGCACGGTGCCGCACACGGTGCCGCACACGGTGCGCGGCACCGCTCTCCGCTCTGCGGGAGGTGCGACGTACGCATTCCTGCATCTGCCTCAGCGCGCAGCGATCGCAGAAATCGCGACGTTTCCCGCGTCTATGGCTGGTTTCTCAAGAAAATGACCTGAGCATGGATGTTGCTCAAGGGAGGTCCATGCCGAGACCCCGACGCGTCTACATGCCGGATTTCGCTGTCCACGTGTGTCAACGCGGGATCGATCGCCGTACGATCTATCTGGACGACGACGACCGCGCACGATATCTCACGACGCTCGCCGCCAAAGCGTCCAAGCACGGCACGGACGTGCATGCATTCACGTTGATGAGCAATCACTATCATCTGATCTCCACGCCGCGCTCTGAGACGGCTTTGGCCGAAACGATGCGGCGGGCCAACTGGAGCTACACGCGCTACTTCAATCGCAAGTACCGACGCACCGGACCGCTCTGGAACGAGCGGCCGCGGGTGATCCCGCTCGAAGACGAGCGCCAGTGGTTCACGTGCCTACGGTACGTCGAGTTCAACCCGGTGCGAGCCGGCATCGTGACCGCGCCGGACGAATATCGGTGGTCGAGCCATCGTGTCCACGCTCACGGCCAACGGAGTGATTGGCTCGTGCTCCACCCCCTTTACATTGGGCTTGGCAAGACGGGCACTGAACGGCAGGCCGCGTACCGGGCCATGTGCTCGATCCCGTTGACGAACGCAGAGGTAGAACTGCAGCGGCAGCCGCCGCCCCGCATTACGCAACCCCAGTCCGTTATCGCGACCGGGTAGTCGCGTGCCGCGCACGGTGCCGCGGATGGTGCGCGGCACGGTGTGCGGCACGGTGTGCGGCACGGTGCGCGGCACCGGCTTCGGGTGCGCCCGCGACCGCACGCCGCCGCGTGTGAAGATAGACGCCAGTGCCCCGAACTCCCTGGATTCGCGCGCTCGCGGCCTCGGCCCTCGCCGGCACCCTCGCCGCCTCCTGCGGCCGCCCCGCCCCCGCCCCGCACCCGGCGGCCCGCAACGTCCTCCTCATCACCATCGACACCCTCCGCGCCGACGCCGTCGGCGCCTACGGCAACCGCACGGTCGCGACGCCGTGGATCGATCGGCTCGCCGCCGCCGGCGTCCGCTTCGACCAGACGCACGCCTCCACCGTCGTCACGCTGCCGTCGCACGCCAACATCCTCTCGGGCCTCTATCCCTTTCGCCACGGCGTGCGCGAGAACGCCGGCTTTCGATTTCCCGCCCGCGTCGAGACCATCGCGACCCTGCTGCACGCGCGCGGCTACCGCACCGGCGCCTTCGTCAGCGCCTTTCCGCTCGACGCCCGCTTCGGGCTGACACGCGGCTTCGACGTCTACGACGATCACTTTGCCAAGGGCGAGACCAGCACCGCCTTTCGCGTCCCCGAACGCCCCGCGGCGTCGACCGTCACCGCGGCGCTCGCGTGGATGCGGCAGGACGCGGCAGCCAGCGGCACCGCATCGGCCGCGCGTCCGTGGTTCGTGTGGGTTCACCTCTACGAGCCGCATTTTCCCTACAACCCGCCCGAACCGTTCGCGTCGCGCTACCGTGGCGCACCGTACTTCGGCGAAGTCGCCGCCACCGACGCGGCGCTCGCGCCGCTGCTGCAGCCGGCGCTCGATGGCCCCGCCGACGGCGACACGCTCGTGGTCCTGACGGCGGATCATGGCGAGTCGCTCGGCGAGCACGGCGAGATGACGCATGGCCTGTTCGCCTACGAGGCGACGCTGCGCGTGCCGCTGATCCTGTTCCAGCGCGGCGCGTTCACCCCCCACGCCGTCGCCGCGCCGGTTCGCCACGTCGACATCCTGCCGACGATCCTCGAGGCGGTCGGCGCGCCGCCGCCGGCGCCGCTCGACGGCCGCTCGCTGCTGCCGCTCGCCGCCGGCGCCGCCGCGGAACCGGCGGCCACCTACTTCGAGTCGCTGTCCGCCTCGCTCAACCGCGGGTGGGCGCCGCTCTACGGCGTCGCGCGCGGTTCGCTGAAGTACATCGAGCTGCCGATTCCCGAGCTCTACGACCTGGCGGCCGATCCGGCGGAATCGCACGACCTGTCGCGCTCGCGCCCCGACGACGTGCGCGAGCTGCAGCGGCTGCTGGCCGGCCTGCGCGGCGAGGATCGCGGGGCATCGCCGAAGCGCGAGCGGGCGGAGACACGCGAGCAGCTGCGAAGCCTCGGCTACCTGTCGGGCAGCGCGCCGCGCAAGGAGCATTACACCGAGGCGGACGATCCGAAGCGGTTGATCGACATCGATCGCCAGATCGACGAAGTCGTCTCCACCTACCAGCAGGGCGACCTGCGACGCGCGATTGCGCTCGGCGAGCGCGTGGTCGCCGAGCGTCCCGACATGCCGCTGTCATTGGTGCACCTCGCGTTCCTCTACAACGAGGCCGGCGATCATCCCCGCGCGATATCCGCGATCCGCCGCGCGATGACGCTCAACCCGGCGGCCGATGATGTGGCGGCGCTGGCGGGGGCGTATCTGACCGAGGCGGGGCAGCCGCAGGAAGCCGTCAAGCTGCTCGCGGCGTACGTGTCGGCGCCGCAACCCGACATCGACGTCGTCAACGCATACGGCGTGGCGCTCGCCTCGTCCGGCCGCGCGCGCGATGCGCTCGATGCCTTCAACCGCGCCCGCGCGCTCGATCCCGCCAACGGCCTGCCGCTGGTGAACGCGGCAACGGTCTATCTTTCGAGCGGCGATCGCGATCGGGCCGCCGCCGCGTTTACCGAGGCGCTGACCATCGATCCCACGCTCGCGCGCGCACACAATGGCCTGGGCGTGATCGCCGCCAATCGAAAAGACTACCCAGCCGCGCTGGAGCACTGGCGACAGGCAGCGGCGCTCGACCCCAGCGATTTCCGGACACTGTTCAATCTCGGCGATTTGCTGATCATGCTCGGCCGCGCTTCCGAAGCGCGGCCGTACTGGGAGCGCTATCTCGCCACGGCGCCGCCGTCGCTCGAAGCGTCCGATCGTGCGAGAGTGCAACGGTGGCTCTCCAATCAACCGTAGGTCGTGCATAAAGTTTCGTAAAGCCGCTCACCTTGACGCTTGACAGCCCCGTTGCGCCACGCGCAAATGGAATGTGGAGCACGCCAGGTCGGCGTGCGTACTGTCATGAGTGAAGGAGCTCCCGTATGAGACGAGTGCTCTGCCTGATCTTCATCCTGCTCGCCGGCGCGATGGCCGCCGACGCCGGGGCGCAGATCGCCGGCGGAAACATCTACGGCACGGTCACCGACCAGAATGGCGGCGTGCTGCCTGGGGTGGACGTCACGCTGCAGGCGGTATCGATCGGCGGCCAGCCGCGCACGACCGTCACCGACGGCCAGGGCCAGTTCCGATTCCTCAACCTGGATGCCGGCACCTACAAGGTCACCACCAATCTGAGCGGCTTCAACAAGATGGAGCGCGAGGTGATTGTGACCACCGGCGTCAACGCGACGCTCGCGTTTCCGATGGCGGTGAAATCGGTCGAGGAGACCGTGACCGTCACGGCCGAAACGCCTGTCGTCGACGTGAAGAAGATGGGCACGATGACGACGCTCACGGCCGCAGAGCTGCAGAGCACGCCGCAGTCGAAGGATCCGTGGGCGATACTCAAGACAGTGCCGGGCGTGATCGTCGATCGCGTCAACGTCGGCGGCAACGAGTCCGGCCAGCAGTCCGCGTTCGTCGGCAAGGGCGCGCTGGCGACGGACACGATGTGGAACCTCGACGGCGTCGTCATCACCGACACCACCTCCGGCGGCGCATCGTCGTCGTACTTCGACTTCGACGCCTTCGACGAGGTGGCGGTCAACACCGGCGGCAACGACTTGAAGGTGCAGACCGGCGGCCTCGGCATCAACTTCGTCACCCGGCGCGGGACCAACCAGTTCAAGGGCAACGCGAAGTTCAACCTCGACAACGACGCGATGGAATCGTCCAACCTGCCGGACGCGCTGAAAAATGATGCGCGGCTGCAGGGCGCCGACAAGGCGAACCACACCGACATGATCCGGGATTGGGGCTTCGACGTCGGCGGCCCGATCCTGAAAGACCGGCTCTGGTTCTGGGGTTCGTACGGCGACAACGACATCCGCATCATCCGGCTCAACCAGACCAAGGACCGGACGATCCTGAAGAACACCAACGCCAAGGTGAACTGGAACGCGACCCAGAGCGATCAGGTGTCGTTCTTCTACTTCAACGGCGCGAAGGAGAAGCTCGGACGCTCGCCCGGGCAGGCGAGCAACGAAGACGACTCGTTCCTGTGGAACCAGGGCAACTTCTATCCGGAGAGCGGCGTGCTGAACAAGCTGCACGGCCTCTGGAAGGTCGAGGACAACCACGTCTTCGGGTCGAACCTGTTCGTCAACGGCAAGTATGCGTGGTACGGGTGGGGCTATGGCTTCGCGCCGCGCGGGGGCGCCGACAAGGACGGCACGGTCGACGTGTTCAACGACGAGGCGCACGGCTCGTGGTTCACCTACACCGCCCGCAAGCCGTGGCACATCATCGATGTCAGCGGCAGCTCGTTCAAGTCGGCCGCGGGCGGAAACCACGAGTTCAAGTTCGGGTTCGGCTACCGCCGCAATCCGAACCACTCGACGACGCGCTGGAGCGGGTCCGAAGTCGTCGGCTACATCAACGCGCCGGACGACAAGATCGCCCGTGCGTATCGCGCCCGCGTCGTCAACTTCGTTGGCGAGAACACCAACGCCTTCATCGGCGATACCTTCAGTCGCGGGCGGTTGACGGCGAACGCGGGCATCCGCTGGGACCGCCAGCATGCCGCGAACGACGCCAGCACCGCGCCGGCGAATACGATGTTCCCCAATTTCCTGCCGTCGCTGGCCTTCGAAGGCGGCGGCCCGACCATCACCTGGAACGACATCTCGCCGAGAGCGGGCGTGACTTACGCGCTCGACGAGAACCGCAAGACAGTCGCGCGGGCGTCGTACGCGAGGTACGCCGGGCAGCTCAACCCGTTCGAGGTCACGGCGTCGAGCCCGGTCGGCGGCTACTACACGTTCATCGCCTACCGGTGGGTCGATACGAACAATGACGGGTTCGCGCAGCGAAACGAGATTCTGACGAACCTGGGGCCGCAATACAGCAACAACATCGATTCGGCGCGGCCGACGTCGGCGACCTCGGTGAACACGATCGACGGTAACTACCATGCGAACCACGACAACGAGTTCATCGTCGGCGTCGATCACGAGCTGAGGCCGAACCTTGCGGTCGGCGCGGCCTACACGTTCCGCAGGACCGACGATCTGCCGACGTGGAATCCGCGCATCGGCCTGACGTCTGCGGACTACACCCAGGTTTCGACGGCGACCCAAAGCGGGTTCACCGCCACGGCCTTTGCCCCGAACGATGCGAAGGTCGAGGCCACGGGTGGCGGGCGCACTCTCACAAATCGTCCCGACTACTACACGACCTACAGCGGGCTTGAGTTCACGCTCAACAAACGCTTATCGAACCGGTGGATGACCCGGGTCGCGTTTTCGATCAACAACCCGACCGAACATCTGACCGGGCCAGGAGCGGTGCAGAATCCAACCCGCACCGACTTCACGAGCGGTCCCAACGGAGCCGGGACGCTCTCGGGCCCGCAAGTCGACGGCGGTCAGATCGCGCCGAGATCGGGAGGTTCCGGCAAGGGCGATCTGTTCTACAACGCCCGATGGCAGTTGAATGCGAACGGGTTCTACCAGATCGGCGGAGGAGTGGATATCGGAGCGAACGTATTCGCTCGGCAAGGATATGTCGACCCGTACATATTCCAGTTGGGCGCGGGCCAGGATGGCAGCCTGCGGGCGCTGGCGGTTCCCACGCTGGACGAGGTGCGGAATCCAAACCTGTTCGACCTCGACCTGCGCATCGCCAAGACAATCAAGTTGCAGCGGGTGAACTTCCTGCTGTCCGCGGACGTGTTCAACGTCATGAACACGGGCACCGTGCTGCAGCGCAATCGCAATCTCGCATCGTCGGTGTTCAACTCGATCAACGAGATCATCAGCCCGCGCATCCTCCGCATCGGGCTGAAGTTCCAATTCTGAAGCTCAGAGGCTCAGAGACTCAGAGACGGGGGGCTGACACATGTCAGGCCCCCGTCACACCTCGTCGCTCGCTTGCCGCTCGACTCACGCTTGCTCCGAGACTCAGAGATCTCTGAGACTCTGTGCCTATGGCTTCACGGAAGGGGCGGACGCCCCGGGGCGCGCCGGTCCCCACCCCCGCCCGCGCGCAACGCTACCGCTCGATTCTGGTCGTCCTGCTCGCGCTCGTCGGTGCGTCGATCGCCGGCTGGCTGGTGCTGCATCGGACCACGGCGGCCCATCCCAACCTGCTGCTGATCACGATTGATACGCTGCGCGCCGATCGGGTCGGCGCCTACGGCGCCGGCAGCGGCCGCACCCCGGCGCTCGACGCGCTGGCGGCGCGCGGCGTCCGCTTCGACGAGACGCAGACGGCCGTGCCGCTCACCGGTCCCTCCCACGCGACGATCCTCACCGGCACGTATCCGCCGACCCACGGCGTCCGCGGCAACGTCGTCTTCACCCTGGACGACAAGCATCCAACCCTGGCGACGCTGCTGAAGCGCCGCGGTTACCGCACCGCCGCGTTCGTCGGCGCGTATCCGGTGGCCGCGGCCTTCGGCTTCGGCCAGGGCTTCGACACCTTCGACGAGGAGTTCCACGAGACCAGCGCGGTTGACCAGGGCGCCGAGCGCCGCGCCAACGAAGTGGCCGACGCCGCCGGGCGATGGCTGGCGTCGGCACCCGCCGACGCGCCGTTCTTCGCCTGGCTGCACTTCTACGATCCTCACGCGCCGTACTCGCCGCCGTCTCCGTATCGCGAGCAGTTCGCCGGCCGGCCGTATGAGGGCGAGGTCGCGTTCACCGACGCGCAGATCGGCCGCGTCCTCGACGCGCTGCGCGCCGCCGGCCGCGACGCCGACACCGTGGTGATGGCGCTCGCCGATCACGGCGAAGGGCTCGGCGATCACGGCGAGGCGACGCACGCCGTGCTGACCTATCAATCGACGATGCGCGTGCCGTTCATCGTCGCCGGCCCGGGCGTGCCCGCATCGCGGGCGATCGAGACGCGCGTGGCGACGATCGACGTCCTGCCGACCGCGCTGGGGCTGCTCGGCTACGACGCGGATCAGTTGCTCCTCGGGCGCGACCTGCGGCCGCTGATGAACGGACGCGAGATCGCCGCCGATCCGTTCTATCAGGAGAGCCTGTTCGGCCGGCTCAATTGCCACTGGGCGACGCTGCGAGGTTGGGTGAAGGACGACTGGAAGCTGATTACCGGCGCCGCGCCGGAGCTCTACAACCTCGCCGACGATCCGGGCGAGCTGAAGAACCTCGCGGCATCGCAGCCGGATCGCGTCAAGCGGATGACCGACGAATTGCAGCGCGGGATGCAGCGGCTGGCGCCGGGCGGCGATCGCGCGCAGCCGCGCGCGGCGTCGGCCGAACAGGAAGAGCGGCTGCGCAGCCTCGGCTACACGGCCGGATCGGGGGGAAGCGGGCCGCTCGACGACGCCTCGCTGCCCGATCCGCGCACTCACGTCGAGCTCTACGATCGGCTGCAAGCGGCGAACGTCGCTCAGGGCGCGGCGCTGCCGGCCGCGTTCGAGGAGGTGCAGCAGATCACCACGCTCGATCCGAACAACCCGTTCGCCTTCGGCACGCTGGCGTCGATGGCGTATCGCCACGGCAGCCTGCGCGTGGCCGCCGGCGCCTTCGCGCGCGCGCTCGAGCTGGATCCGGATCGGCCCGGCGTGCGCCAGAACTACGGCAAGCTGCTGCGCGAGCTCGAACGCTACGACGACTCCGAGCGCGAGCTGCGGCTCGCCGTCGCGCAGAGCGCCGACGATGCGCGGACGCGGATCAGCCTGGCCGAAACGCTGGCGGCGGCGCGGAAGGACAGCGAAGCGGAACAGCTCGTCGATGCGGTGCTGGCGAAAGAGCCGAAGCAGCCCGAAGCGCTCGCCGTGAAAGGACGCCTGCTCCTGGCCCAGGGACGCGCGAAGGAGGCGGTGCCGTACTTCGAGAAGGCGGCGGTGGCGTCCGATCCCGAGAGCTTCATCGTGCTCGCGAGCGCCCATCTCGCCGCCGGCGACGTCGCCAAGGCGCGCGACGCCGCGGGTGAGGCGCTGCGCCGCAGCCCCGCGCACCCGTGGGCGATGGCGGTGCTCGGCACGGCGCTGGTGAAAGAAGGGCAGCGCGCCGCCGGCCTCGACTACCTCGAGCGTGCGTTCGCCGCTGGTCCGCGCCGGCCGATGGTGTGGCAGGCGCTCGCCGAAGGCTTCGACGCTGCGAATCAGCCCGCGCGCGCCGCGGCGTGCCGCAGGCAAGCCGCGGCGTTGTCTCATTGACCGACCCTTGATCTTTTACGGGCGATGGTGAGTAATCCTGTCTCAGTAAAGGCAGGTGGTCACCATGGCGAATCGGTCGAAGCGAGTCATCTGGATTCTCGGTCTCACGCTGGCGCTGTTCGTCCCCGCGCCGCCGGCGTCCGCGCAGACCGGCGTGCTGGCGCAGGGGCTCGACGATCTCGTCCGGCTCTACGAGTCGGGCAGCCCGAAGCTCCTGGCGGCGTTGAAACATCACATCACGTCCCCATCGGATGAAGTGCTGGTTGACATCCACTTCAAGCCTGGCATCAACACCGACGACGCGCTCGCGCTGCTCGCAGCGGAAGGCTTCCGGCTGCAGGCAGTCAGCAAGCTGAACCCCGGCATCGTCGAAGGCTACCTGCCGCTGTGGGCCGCGCGATCGACCTCCTGGGAAATTGGCGTCAAGTCGGTCCTGGCGGTGCAGCGGCCGTACAAGTTCGCCGGATCGGTGCAGAGCCAGGCGGTCGCCTTCCAGAAGGCCGACGCGGCGCAGGCGCGCGGGCTCGACGGGACGGGCATCCGCGTCGGTGCGCTGTCGGACAGCTACGACGCCTGCAACGCCGTCGACGACGACAAGGATGGCCAGCCCGATTGCTCGACCGATGCCGCCGACGACGTCGCCAGCGGCGACCTGCCGGCCGGCGTCACCGTCGTCGAAGAGATCGACGATCCGGCCGGCGCGATCGACGAGGGCCGGGCGATGCTGCAGCTGGTTCACGACGTCGCGCCCGGTTCGACGCTCGGCTTCGCCAGCGCGTTCAACGGCGAGGTCTCGTTCGCGAACAACATCCTGAGGCTGCGCGATGAGTTCCATGCGGACGTGATCGTGGACGACGTGATTTATTTCGACGAGCCGATGTTCTCGGACGGCATCGTCGCGCAAGCGGTCGACCTCGTCGCCGCCGACGGTGCCGGATACTTCTCCTCGGCCGGCAACAACGGCATCGAGGCGTATGAAGCCACCTACCGGCCGGTGTCGTACGCCGACGCCCAGGCGCAGGTGGCGGCCGGGCGCGAGAACCTCAAGCTGTCGGAGGTTCCAGACGATCTGAAGCCGGTGAGCTTCCACCGCTTCGTCAACCGCGACGGCTCGACCAGCCTCTCGCTCAAGTTCACGACCGCGGCGGTCAACTTCATCTCGTTCCAGTGGGACGAGCCGTTCTTCCAGAACGCGGTCAAGACCGACTTCAACATCCTGGTCTTCGACGAGAACGGCCACTGGATGGATCCGCTGTCGCCCGCCTTCCCCGGCTTCTACACCACCGACGACAACAGCCAGTCTGACGAGCCGTTCGAGATCGTGATCCTGCCGCCGTTTCCGGGCGAAATTCACGGCGGCGCGAACGCCAGCACCTATCAGATCGTGATCAGCAACCGCAACGGCGGGCCGGCGCGTCACGTGAAATACGTCAACATCAACGGCCTCGGCGTCAGCGACCTGCACCATGCCGGGTCGATCTTCGGCCACGCCGCGGCGCGCGGCGGCCAGGCGGTGGCGGCGATGTTCTACGGTGAGCCGCGGTTCCCGGAGGACTTCAGCTCGCGCGGGCCGGTGACCATCTACTTCGACGGCGACGGACAGCGCCGAAGGGAGCCCGAGGTACGCGCGGTGCCGCAGATCACCGGCGCCGACGGCGTCAACACCACCTTCTTCGGCTTCGACCTCGAAGGCGACGGCTTCCCCAACTTCTTCGGTACGAGCGCCTCCGCCCCGAATGTCGCCGCGGTTGGCGCGCTGGTGCTGCAGCACGAAGGCGGGCCCGGATCGATGTCGCCGGGCGGTTTGTACCGGCGGCTGCAGCGCACGGCGACGCCGGTGCCGCTCGCTTTCGATCGATCGATTTCCGGCACCATCGCCGGGCCGGTCCTCGCCACGGCGAACCAGGACTGGACGCGGTGGGCGCACTACTTCCGGCTCAACGTGCTGCCGCTCTTCCCGAGGCGCACGGTCCGATCGGTGACCTTCGACGTCGCGCCGTCGCAGCTCACCGTCTCGGCGAACCCCAATCGGTTCCACATCGGTACCGCCGAGGGCCTGCAGCCCGCCGATGTGACGTATTCCCGCACCGCGACAACCTTCACGCTGACCTTCGCGCCCGGCACCTTCGGCGCCGGCGACACGCTCGAGTTCGGCACCAGCGTGTTCTCGCCGCTGCTCGGCAGCACGCAGGAGGACGCCGATCGCTTCGAGCGGACGCTGGTCACGGTGACGCTGGACGACGGCTCGACGCGCACCGGCCGGTTCGTCGTCGCGCCGAAGCTGCCGGTGAATGTGTTTACGGGCGCCGGCCTGGTCAATGCGGATGCGGCGACGCGCGGCCGCCGCGGGCGGGACAGCGACGACAACGATCGCCGCGACAGGTGAGTCGAGGACGTGGCCACGGTCCGGCTGAAGCCGGACACCACGATCGATTATCGAAACCGGGCATCGCCCGGAAAGCGACTGCGCGCCCTCGCGGTCCACTCACGGGCCGCGGGGGCGTCGCCCAGCACGGTGAACGCGCGCACGACGGTGGCGTAGGCGTCGGCCGTCGGCTGCGGCAGCGTGGTGACGACACCGGCGAGGACGCTGCGCGCTTCGTCGTCGCGGCTCTGCGACCGCAGCAGCGTCGCCAGCCCGACGCGCGCCTCCGGTGACCATGGAATCGCGGCGATCTCCGCCTTGAACTCCCGCTCGGCGTCGGCCTCGCGCCCGGTGCGCGCGAGGCAGTCGGCGAGCCCGGCGTGCAGGTTGCGGACGACCGCCTGCGGCTCGCGCCGCTTCGCTTCGATCGCGCGCGTGAACGCCGGGATCGCCTCGCCGCACCTCCCCTCGCGCTGCAGCGCCGCGGCAACGAGGAACAGGCTCATGTAGCGCGACGGATCGACCTCGGCGCTGCGCCTGGCGAACGCCGCCGCCTCGCCCGGCTTGCCTGCGTCCATCATCAGCTCGGCGAGAATCTCGTAGGCCGCGGCCGGATCGCGCTTCGCCGCCAGCTCCGCATGCTGGCGCGCCCGCGCAGCATCGCGCTCGAGCGCATAGACGCGCGCCAACGCCAGGTGCGTCTCCGGCTTGAGCGGATCGATCGCCAGTACTTTGCTGAACGCGTCGATCCCTTCTTTCGTGCGGCCCAGCTTGATCAGGCTCTTCGCGACGAGCTCCCACGCATCGAGCATCTCGGGATCGCGCGCCACGACCGGCTGCAGCGCTGCGATGACCTCGCCGTCGCGTCCCGCCGCGGCCAGCTGCTGCGCCCGGCGCACGGCTTCGTAGGTCGCAACCTTGTCCTTGGGATCGGGCAGCGAGCCGCCGGCAGGCGGCGCCGCAGACGAGGTCGCGTAGCCGAGCGCGCGCAGCCGCTCGCGCGCTTCCGCGTCGACCGCCGCCGGCCGGGGCGCCGCGGCGCCCGAGGTCGTGCGCTCGATCCACGCCGCCATCGCCGACGCGGCGCTGCCGCGCGACGCCGCCAGATTGCTGCGCTCGCCGGGGTCCGCGGTCAGGTCGTAGAGCTCCGGACCAGGCGCGCGGATGAAGTGATAGCGGCCGTCGAACGCCGAGGCGAGATCGCTCCATCCATAGTGCAGGCGCGGATACTGCGTTTCGGAATAGACGGTGCGATCGGGAAGACGCCGCGCCCCGACCGCGTCGACGAGCGACGCGCCGTCCATGCCGTCGGCCGGCACGCCGGCAAGCGCGAGCAGCGTCGGCGCCACGTCGACGAGCCCGGCGGCGCCGGCGACCCGCGTGCCGCGATCGGCGCTGCCCGGCAGCCGCAGGATCCACGGCACGCGCAGCGCCTCGCGGTAGAGCAGCAGCCCGTGCTCGGCCTCGCCGTGATCGCCGAGCCCTTCGCCGTGATCGGAGACGAGCGCGACGATCGCGCGATCGAGCAGCCCGCGCGCGTTCAGCCGATCGAGAAAGCGGCCGACGATCTCGTCGGCATAGGCGATCTCGCCGTCGTACGGCTGCGCCAGCGCGTGCGACGCCGGCGGCGAATACGGCGTGTGCGGCTCGTAGAGGTGCAGGAAGGCGAACAGCGGCCCGGCGGCGTGCGCGTCGATCCACGCCGCCAGCGCGTCGGCGGTTCGCGCGCCGTCGCGCTGCGATTCCGACAGCGACTCGCCCGTCCCGCTGATCGTCACCTCGTCGTCGAAGAAATCGAATCCATCGGCGATGCCGGTCTGCCGCCGCAGCACGTAGGACGACACCGCGGCGCCGGTGGCGTAGCCCGCCGCCTTCAATCGGGCCGCGAGTGTCCGCTCGTCGGCGCCCAGCGTGAAGCCGATGTTGTCGCGCACGCTGGTGCGTGTCGGCAGCCGCCCGGTCAGAAGCGAGGCGTGCGACGGCAGGGTGAGCGGAACCTGGCTGAACGCATCCTCGAACACGATGCCGTTCGCCGCCAGCCGATCGATGGCCGGCGTCGATCCGCCGCGGTAACCGTAGGCGGGGAGGTGATCGGCCCGCAGCGTGTCGATGGAGATGAGGACGATCGGCGCGCGCGGAAACGATCGCGCGGCCGCGGGCGGCGCCTCGCGCCCACACGCCGTGGCTGCGGCCGCGAGCGCGAGGCTCAGCGCGAACCGGCGTCTCACTCGCGGCAATTGTACCGGACGGTAGAATTGACCCATGATCCGAAAGCTCATTATCAGCGCCGCGCTGGCGGCGGTCGCCGCGCCCGCGGTGGCCCAGGTCGATGCGCGCATGTTCCGCCAGCCCGCGGTGTCGGGCGACAAGATCGCCTTCGTCTTCGCCGGAGACATCTGGCTCGTCCCGAAAACGGGCGGCACCGCGACGCGGTTGAGCTCGCCCCCCGGCGAGGAAACCTTTCCGCGCTTCTCGCCCGACGGCACCCGCCTCGCTTACAGCGCCGCCTACGACGGCAACATCGACGTCTACGTCGTGCCGGTCGCCGGCGGCGAGCCGGCGCGGCTCACGCATCATCCAATGCCCGATCGCGTCGTCGGCTGGCATCCCGACGGGCGCCGGGTGCTGTTCGCCTCGGCGCGCGAGAGCGGCCGGCAGCGCTACAACCAGTTCTACCTCGTCAACGCGACCGGCGGGCTGCCCGAGAAGCTGCCGGTGCCGTACGGCGAGTTCGGCGCCTTCTCGCCCGACGCCGCGCGCTTCGTCTACATGCCGATGTCGCAGGACTTCCGCAACTGGAAGCGCTATCGCGGCGGCTGGGCGCCGGATCTGATGCTCTTCGACTTGAAGACCTTCGCGGCGCGCAACATCACCAGCAACCCGGCCAACGACGCGCAGCCGATGTGGCGCGGCAACACGATCTATTTCATCTCCGATCGCGGATCGAGCCAGCGGAACAACATCTGGGCCGAGGATCTCGGCACCGGCGCCGTGCGGCAGGTGACGCAGTTCGAGGACTTCGACATCACCTTTCCCTCAATCGGGCCGGACGCGATCGTCTTCCAGGCGGGCGGCCGCATCTATCTCTTGAGCCTGCCGGGCGAGAAAGTCTCGGAAGTGCCGATTCGCGTCGTCACCGACGCGACGACGCTGCGGCCGAGAACGGCGAAGGCGAACGAGCTCGTGGCCGCGGCGTCGGTGTCGCCGACCGGGCGCCGCGCCGCCTTCGAGGCGCGCGGCGACATCGTCACCATCCCGGCCGAGCACGGCGCGACGATCAACGTCACGCGCTCCTCAGGCGTCGCCGATCGCTATCCGCGGTGGTCGCCCGACGGCAGGACGCTCGCTTACTGGAGCGATCGCAGCGGCGAGTACGAGCTGACGCTGCGGCCGGCGGAATCGACCGGCGCCGAGCGCAAGGTGACGACGCTCGGTCCCGGCTTCCGCTACGCGCCGTACTGGTCGCCCGACAGCAGGAAGGTGGCGTTCATCGATCAGGCGATGCGCATCCGCGTCTACGACGATGGGACCGGCAAGGTGACCGAGGTCGACCACAGCCCGGATTGGATCGCGCACGACGGGCTCGAAGCGTTCCGCTTCGTCTGGTCGCCCGACTCGCGCTGGCTGGCCTACGCGCGGCCGGCCGCGACCGGCAACAGTGCGATCTTCCTCTACGACACGAAGGGCGGCGCACTGCACCAGGCGACGTCGGGCTACCTGAACGACACGCAGCCGGCGTTCGAGCCCGAGGGCAACTATCTCTTCTACGCCAGCGATCGTGCGTTCGATCCGGTCTACGGCACCTTCGACAACACCTGGACCTACGCCAACCCGACGCAGTTGGTGGCGATCCCGCTGCGAAAGGCGGTGAAGTCGCCGCTGGCGGCGCGCAACGACGCTGAAAGCCCGGTGGTCGACACCGACAAGCCGGTCGACAAGAAGCCCGACGACAAGCCGGCCGAGAAGCCGCCGGCGCCGGCCAATGTCGACATCGATCTCGAAGGGTTCGAGGCGCGCGCCGTGGTGCTGCCGCCGGCGTCGGGCGTCTACGGCAACCTGCAGGCGGTCAAGGGCAAGCTGCTGTACCGGCGTATGCCGCGGGCCGGCACGCACGACGAGAAGAGCCCGATCGTCTACTTCGATCTCGAGGCGCGCGAGGAGAAGACGATTCTCGACGAGTCGGACGCCTTCGAGGTCACCTTCGACGGCAAGAAGATGCTGGTCGCCAACGACAAGAAGTTCGCGGTCGTCGAGGTGAAGGAGAAGCAGAAGTTCGAGAAGCCGATGAACCTCGCCGACATCGAGGTGCCGGTCGATCCCCGCGCCGAGTGGAAGCAGCTGTTCCTCGACGCCTTCCGCTTCGAGCGCGACTTCTTCTACGACCCCGGGATGCACGGCGTCAACTGGAACGCGATGAAGGAGCGCTACATGACGCTCCTCGACGACGCGGTGACGCGCTGGGACGTCAACTGGGTGATCGGCGAGTTCCTCGGCGAGCTGAACGCGTCGCACACCTACCACGGCGGCGGCGACGAGGAGCAGCCGGCGGAGCGGTCGGTCGGGATGCTCGGCGTCGATTGGGAGGTGTCGAACGGCGCCTACCGGATCGCGCGCATCGTCCGCGGCGGACCCTGGGATACCGGCGTGCGGTCGCCGCTCGACGAGCCGGGCGTCAACGTCAAGGAAGGGGAGTACGTCCTGGCGGTGAACGGCGTCGCGCTCGACACCAGGGCCGATCCGTGGGCGCGCTTCGACGGCCTGGGCAAGAAGACCGTCGTCCTCACGGTGAACGGCACGCCGTCGATGGCCAACGCGCGCCAGGTCGTGGTGACCTGCCTCGACAGCGAGATCGAGCTGCGCTTCCGCGCCTGGATCGAGGAGCGGCGGCAGCTGGTCGACAAGGCCACCGGCGGCAAGGCGGGCTACATCTACGTGCAGAGCACCGGCACCAACGCGCAGAACGAGATGATGCGGCAGTTCATGGCCCAGTGGCGCAAGGAGGGGCTGATCATCGACGAGCGCTGGAACAGCGGCGGCCAGATTCCCGACCGCTTCATCGAGCTGCTGCACCGGCCGATCGTCGCCTACTGGGCGGTGCGCGACGGGCCGAGCCAGCAGTGGCCGCCGGTCGCCCACCGCGGCGCGCAGGTGATGCTGATCAACGGCTGGAGCGGTTCGGGCGGCGACGCGTTCCCGTTCTATTTCCGCCAGGCCGGCCTCGGGCCGCTCATCGGCACGCGCACCTGGGGCGGGCTGATCGGCATCAGCGGGGCGCCCGCGCTCGCCGATGGCGGCAACGTCACCGTGCCGACCTTCCGCATGTTCGACCCGAAGGGCGACTGGTTCGCGGAAGGGCACGGCGTCGACCCCGACATCGCGGTCGACGAGGATCCGGCCCAGCTGGCAAAGGGGACTGATCCGCAGCTCGAGCGCGCGATTCAGGAAGTGATGAAGCGGATCGCCGCCCAGCCGAAGCCGCCGGCGCGGCCGCCGTACGAGAAGCGGATCCCGACCGGCTCGCGGTGACCCTTCGACTCGCCACGGCTCGCTCAGGGCGGGCCCTTCGACCGGTAGTGACGTTTTTGTAATGTGCACGCTGACATGCCGGGGCGGTTGCGTAAAGGCTCGCTTCCGCCCTATCTTTCACGGCACCCCCCAAGAAGCTGGTGCGAGAAAGCGTGGAACCTTATCGACAGCTGGTGGAGCGATCGCCGAACGGCATCGTCATCAGCCGGAACGATCGGATTGTGTTCGCGAACCCGGCGGCGCTGCAGCTCGCCGACGCGGCCAGTGCCGCCGAGATCCTCGGCACGCCGCTGTGTGACCTCTTCGACGCGGGGAGCCACGCCGCGCTCGACAGCCTCATTGCGGCGTGCCAGCACGGCGGCGCCAGCGCGCACGCCGACGCCCGGCTGGTCGGCCGCGGCGGTGCGCTCGTCGACGTCGACGTCACCGCCGCTGCGATCGACGATGACGGTCCCGCCATCGAGATCGTGCTCCGCGACATCACCCGGCGCCGCCGGGCCGAGGCGGCGCTCCGCGAGAGCGAAGAGCGGCTGACCCTCGCGTTCGCCGGCGCGCAGGAAGGCGTCTGGGACTGGGACCTCTCCACCGGCGCGGTGGTGTATTCGCCGCGATGGAAGGAGATGCTCGGCTACGCGGATGAGGAGATCGAACCGCACGTCAGCGCCTGGGAGCGCCTGCTGCACCCGGACGATCGGGCGCGCGCCGACGGGTTGTACGAGAGCGTCATGCGCGGCGCGACCAGCTACGAGGCCGAGCTGCGCCTTCGCCACAAGGATGGTTACTACGTCCACGTCCTCACCCGCGGCCTGCCCTTGCGGCGGGAGCCCGGCGGTCCTGTGGTGCGCATCGTCGGCACCCATTTCGACCTGACCGAGCGCCGGCACGCCGAGGAGATGCGCGAACGGGAGCGCGCCGAACGCGCCCGCACCGAGTTCCTCGGCCGGCTGATGTTCGCCCAGGAAGACGAGCGCCGCCGCATCGCCCGCGAGATGCACGATCAGTTCGGCGAGCAGCTGACGGCGCTCGGCCGCCGGCTCGGGCTGCTGAAGGACGCGTGCGCCGGTCAGCCCGATCTCATGCCGCACGTCGAGGCGTTGGAGACGGTGGCGGCGCAGCTCGATCGCGATGTCGATCACCTCGTGTGGGAGCTGCGGCCGACCGCCCTCGACGATCTCGGCCTGCGCGCCGCGCTGGCCAACTACGTTGCCAACTGGTCGAAGCGCGTCGGCATCCCGGCGGAGCTGCACACCAACGGGCTGCTCGACGATCGCCTGTCGACGGACGTCGAGACCACGCTCTATCGCATCGCCCAGGAGGCGCTCACCAACGTCGCCAAGCACGCGCAGGCGCAGCACGCGGAAATCATCCTCGAGCGGCGCAACGACCACGTCCTGCTGATCATCGAGGACGACGGCGTCGGCTTCGAGCCGCCGGCCGCCGGTGCGTCGGGTGACGGCTTCGGTTTGCGCGGCATGGAGGAACGGGCGGCGCTGGTCGGCGCCACCGTGCTCATCGATTCGTCGATCGGCAGGGGGACGACGATCCTCGTGCGCATGGCGGCCGCGGCCGCCGCTGTCGGCGCGGTGGGGCAGGCCTGAGATGAAATCGCCCTTCGACGCTGCTCAGGGCAGGCCCTTCGACGCAGCTCAGGGCAGGCCCTTCGACGCTGGTCAGGGCAGACCCTTCGACGCTGCTCAGGGCAAGCCCTTCGATGTTGCTAAGGGCAGGCGGCTGCGCATCCTGCTCGCCGACGATCACCTGACGATGCGGCACGGGCTGAAGCTCCTCATCGACAGCCAGCCGGACATGGAAGTGGTTGGCGAGGCGAACGACGGCGACAGCGCCGTCCAGGTGACGCTCGCCCTCTCGCCCGACATCATCGTGATGGACATCTCGATGCCGGGCACCAACGGGCTGGTGGCGACGCGCACGTTGAAGCAGCTGCGGCCCGAGGCGGCGATTGTCGTGCTCACCCGCCACGGCGACGACGCCTACCTCCAGGAGTTCCTGCGCGCCGGCGTCTCGGCCTACGTGCTGAAGCAGAGCGCGTCGGCCGAGCTGCTGCAGGCGATCCGCGCCGTCGCCGCCGGCGGGCAGTATCTCGATTCGAGCCTCACGGCGCGCGTCACCGATGCGTTCCTGTCGAAGAAAGGCAAGCGCGTCGCGCGCACCTCCGGCGACCTGACGGAGCGCGAAGCTGATGTGCTTCGCCTGATTGCCTGCGGCTACAGTTACAAGGAAATCGCCGCGCAGCTCTCGGTCAGCGTCAAGACCGTCGACGCGCACCGCGTCAACGCGATGCGGAAGCTCGACTTGAGCGGCCGCATCGACATCGTCAAGTACGCCGTCCTTCAGGGCTGGCTGCACAACGCCTGATAGGGAATTTTCCCTAGACCTGCCCCGGTACCTTCCGAATAGCGCCGCGTGCGTCGTCTGCCGTACGCTCGCCGCGTGCGATGCGTTCCGTCCCCGGGAAGGGATTCATGGCACACGATGGACGAGAGGGCGCTGGCGATGCACCGCGAGCTGCAAGCGATGGGGATGCCGCGCGTGAACCTGTTCCTGGTCGGGCCGCGCAGCGTCACGCAGGATCTGCTCGAGCTGTTGCTGCCCGAGCTGCACAACCCGATCGCCACCTGGTTTCCGGGCGAGCCGCTGGTCGTGCCGGCGGAGGGGACCGGCACGGTGATCTTCTACGACATCGGCGCGCTGGCTCTCGCCGATCAACGCCGGCTGCTCGATCATCTCGACGCCGCCACGGCACCGCCGCAGATCATCAGCACCTCGTCGACGCCGCTCTACCCGCGCGTGCACGGCGGAACCTTCGACGACGCGCTCTACTACCGGCTCAATCGGATCTACATGGACTTGAGCGGCCCGGCGGGCCGCGCGTCATGACGGCGGACGACCTGCACCGCGCGCTCGACGGCGTCGGCGGCGACGCGGGTCAGACGATTCGCGTCGTCAGCATGGTCGTCGCCAAGGAGCGGCGCTGGTTTCAGATCGAGCTGCTCGGTCCGCGCCACTACACGCTCCTGGTCAGCGCCGATCTGCGCCGCGACGCGCAGATGATCCGCGCGGCGCTGCAGTCCTGGATCACCGGCGACTGGACCGCGGATGTCGCCGCGGTCTCGGGCGTGATGGTCCACAACGCGACGATTCGAACGCAATCTTCCGAGGTGCGCGAGCGCAGCTAAGTCGTCTGCTGGCCCAGGTCGCGGCCGTCGCACCTCGGTACTTCGTCTACAATTTCCTCCGAAGTGTCGGATCTGGTGGCGTGCTCGAAGCCATGGAGTCCAAAGAAGCCGCGTCGAAATGAAAGAGGCCGGGTGTGAAGAAACTGTGCCTGACGCTGTTCATAGGCCTGACAGTGGTCGTTCTGACAGCGACTCTCGACCTTACGGGGACATGGGAGGTGGAGGCCAATTTCGACGACAGCAGCCTTTCAGGTGGCGGGTTCGGTTGTGCCATTAAGCAAGACGGTGAACAGTTGACGGGCACTTGTTCAGATGGCTCAGCCCAGCTAACCGGCGAGTTGAAGGGCCAGAGTGTCAGCTGGAAGATGAAGGAGGTCACGTACACGGGCACAGTGAATGAAACCGGGACCAGCATAATGGGGCGCTTTAGAATTGCTGATAAGGGCGGAACTTTTACCGCCGTGAAATCAAAGTAGCCCAGTACTACAAAAGCCCGCTGGCAGGCGCTATTCGCGAACAGCCGTATCGGTGCTTGTTCGGACCCTGACGGCACACGACGTCCGCGGCGTGTAGCTACGCAATCGGCGTGGATCCTCAGGTTCACGAATTTAGAATGAACCTCAGAGTCTCTGAGCCTCGGAGGTTCATTACTCTCTTTGTGGTTTACTGCCGGCCTCCACGCGTCCTCGCCGTCGGATCCCACACGAAGTACTATCATTTCCGTGTCCAATCGGTTGGCTGTCGTCGCGCTGCTTCCGGCCCTGGCCGCCGGCTGCGCGCGCGCCGCGCCCGCGCCGCCGCTGCGAGCCGGCTCGCTGCGAGGCGCCAACATCCTGCTCGTCACCATCGACACGCTGCGGCGCGATCGGCTCGGCGCCTACGGCAGCACGTCCGGGTTGACGCCGGCGCTCGATCGCCTCAGCGCCAGCGGCATCCGCTTCTCGCGCGCGCACGCGCATGCGCCGATGACGCTGCCGGCGCACGCCTCGATTCTCACCGGCCGCACGCCGCGCGGACACGGCCTCCACGTCAACGGCGCCGCCCGCCTCGACGACAGCGTCCCGACGCTGGCCACCGAGCTCAAGCGGGCCGGCTATCGCACCGGCGCGTTTATCGGCGCGTTCGTCCTCGACGCCCGCTACGGGCTGAGCCGCGGCTTCGACGAGTACGACGACCGGTATCCGGAGCCGAACGCGGCCACCTTCAAAGTCGCCGATCGCCGGGCCGAGGCGGTGGTCAAGGCCGCGGGCGATTGGGTCTTGCAGGGGCGTGGGAATGCTGGTCTGGAACCACCGGAATCCCGTCGATGGTTTGCGTGGGTGCATCTGTTCGATCCCCACACGCCTTACGACGCGCCGCCGGAGTACCGTGGTGGCCGCTCGCCCTACGATGCCGAGGTCGCCTACACCGACGCGACGATCGGGAGACTTCTCGATCGTCTCGCTCACGCGCACGAGCTCGAGCACGCGCTGGTCGTCGTCACCGCGGATCACGGTGAGTCGCTCGGCGATCACGGTGAGACGACGCACGGCCTGTTTGCGTACGAGTCCACTCTCGCGGTGCCGTTGATCTTCAACGGTACGGGCGTTGGCCAGGCTGTCGTCGACACCCCGGCCGCGCACGCCGACATCGTGCCGACGATCCTCGATCTCGCCGGCGTCGCCATTCCTTCCAACCTCGACGGCGTCTCGCTGGTGACGACTCCCGCGGCGGAACGTCCGATCTATATCGAGGCGCTCGAAGCGAACGTCACGCGCGCCTGGGCGCCGCTCACTGGCGTCATCTCCGGCGACTGGAAGTACGTCGACTTGCCGCTGCCCGAGCTCTACAACCTGCGCGCCGATCCGTTCGAAGCGCGAAACCTCGCCAGCGCGGAGCCGGCGCGCCGCGAGACGATGCAGAGGGCGCTGGCGCAAGTATCGGCGGGACCGTCCGCGGCGGTCATCGGTGTGCCGGTGGGCGAGGATGCGGCCGCGAGGCTGCGGTCGCTCGGGTATACCGCCGCATCGGCGGCGCCGTCACGGCGGCACTACAGCGAGCGTGACGATCCGAAACAGCTGGTGGCGTTGAACGAACGCTTCAACAGCGCGCTCGAAACGTTCAACGAGGGCCGAACGGAAGAGGCGCTCGGCAGCTTCGTCGCGTTGCTCCGCGAGCGGCCAGACTTCGTGACGGCGAGGACGAGCGCGGCGACCGTCCTGATCGCCACCGGGCGCGCGGCAGACGCAGTGGCGCTGCTGCGCGCGGCGCCGGCGGATCAGGCCTCGGCGCCCGAGATCCTCGCGCGGCTCGGAATTGCGCATCAACACGCCGGCCAGCTGAAGGACGCCGCAGCGGCGCTCGAGCGCTCGCGCGCCGCAGGCAATCAGAACCCGGAGCTGCTCAACGATCTCGGTGTGGTCTACGCGCAGCTCGGGCGCACCGACGATGCGCGCGCGATGTTCCAGGCGCTGTTGCAGCGCGATCAGAACGCGGGCGGGACGTGGACGAATCTGGGATTGGCGGAGCTGGCGGCGCGCAGGCCGGACGCCGCGGCGGCCGCGTTTCGCGAGGCGGTGAAGATAGATCCCTCCAACGGGCAGGCGTGGCAAGGCCTCGGCGCGGCGTGGATCGGGCGCGACACGGAGGCGGCGGTCTACGCCTGGCGGAACGCCGAGAAGCTGCAGCCGCGCGACTACGATCTCCTCTTCAACCTCGGCATGGTGCTGGCCGACGCCGGTCGGCTCTCGGAGGCGGTGCCATATCTGACCCGCTTCCTGAAGGAGGCGCCGCGCGATCGCTACGCGCGCGACATCCCTCGCGTGGAGTCGGCGCTGGCAAGGGCGCGGCGGTGAAGAGGCT
>Ga0111538_10002971_pt1 | contig 23788 bp, 21 predicted proteins | sample SoiMethybrSBSTD1_FD_79669 | JGI IMG/M metagenome (GOLD analysis project Ga0111538, IMG submission 79669) | Bulk soil microbial communities from a Populus tree surrounding site in Tennessee, USA - Soil MetaG P. TD hybrid SBSTD1 (version 2)... | ecosystem: Environmental > Terrestrial > Soil >...
GTGGCGAGCACGGTGTCAGGCTCGCGACTGTGCCGGACTCCTGTCAAAAACTCTTCCACGCGATCGAGTATCGCGTCCTGGTCGCCGACGAACGGCAGATGATCGTTTCCCGGCAACTCGACGAACTTCGCGCCCGGAATCCGCTCCGCCACAAACCGTCCTTCTTCAACTTTCAAACAATGATCGTCGGTGCGATGAATCACCAGCGACGGCACCCGAATCGACGCCAACACGTTGCGCACGTCGATCTCCGCGTTCATCTGCGTGAGAGCCACGGCAGCGCCAGGGCTCGCGCCCATTCTCAGGTACGTGGCCCACCAGTCGCGAAACTGCGGATCGTTCGCCAGGCTCGGCGCTCGTTCGTCGATACCCACCGGACCACCCCACTGTTTCCGCATCACTTCGAAAAACTGTTCGCGCTGTTCGATCGTCGGTCCCCACGGATACTCGTCGTCACGAATGCGTTTCGCATATGTGCCGATCATGACGAGCGCCAACGTCTTCTCCGGATACGTCGCCGCAAACAGGCTGCACATCGGACCACCTTCCGAAACTCCGCACAGCGCCGCGCGTTCGGATCCGACCGCGTCCATCACCGCGCGCACGTCGTCCATTCGCTGTTCGAGTGTCGGCAGTTCATGAATGGGAACGCGATCGGAAAGCCCGGTCCCGCGTTTGTCGAAGAGAATGAGACGCGCGAACGATGCGAGCCGCATCAGGAACCGCGCAAAATTCGGTTCGCGCCAGAAGTACTCTAGGTGCGATACCCAACCCATCACGAAGACCAGATCGAGTGGCGCGTCGCCAATCACTTGATACGCGATGTTCACGTCCCCACTTCGCGCGTACATCGTCTCCGGCGGACGTAGCAACGGCGTTTCAACCGGCGTTACATCAATTACCCTCGCGCCTGATAAGAGCTGCCGTGAATCCAGCTCGTCGTCATCATCTCGTTCGACGACGATCCGCGCGCGCGTCCGTTCGCGAACGATCAGAGTTTCGGCTTCTCCTTCATCAACGCTGACGTCGGCAACGAAACGATAACCGCGTTTCGGAATCGTCTTGATACAACTCTCGCCTAGCGCCTTTCGCAGCAACGAGATGTTCTGCGCCAGATTGTTTTCTTCGACAAAACTGTCCGGCCAAACTTTCTGCATCAATTCTTTCTTTGTGAGAACGTGGCTGGAGTTTTCGATCAGCGCCAGCAGCGTGTCGAAGACCTTCGGCGTCAGCGAAATCTCACGATCGCCTTTGAAAAGCAGACGCTCGTGCGCGTCGACGCGAAACGCGCCAAATGAATAAAAACGGCTGGCGGACTGGTCTGTCATCGGCTTTCAGAGTTTTTCAGAAGAATCTCACGACCATTTCAGGACTTCCTAAATACGAGCAGCCTCCAGCGCCCGTATCTTCAGCGCAACTCGCCGCAACTTACCGCGACTGACGGCCCCGACGTTGTAGCCGAGATTATTAGGAGGTACGGCAATGAATACAAGCGAGAAATACAACGAAAACGGCACCAGCCGCCCAGAAAATCGGCATGCCGTGGTGCTTGGAGGAAGTTTGGCCGGGCTACTGGCAGCGCGGGTTCTCTCCGATCACTTTGAACACGTGACCCTGATCGAGCGCGACGTTTACCCCGATACACCCGAAACCCGCCGCGGAATTCCGCAAGCGAATCACGTTCATGGACTGCTGCTCCGTGGACGTCAGGTGCTCGAAGAGCTGTTTCCCGGATTGCAAGACGAGATGATGGCCGAGGGCGCCCCTCTGCTCGACATGGCGAATGACATCGCGTGGTACACCCGCGCCGGTTGGGGCATTCGGTTTCCCTCGGACCTGAGGATACTTGCGTTTACGCGTCCACTGCTCGACCTGCACGTTCGACGCCGTATTAGCAAGAACCCGCGTGTCGAAATCATGGACAACACCGAAGTGCTGCGACTGCTTCCCGACTCCGTCGAGAATCGTATCAGCGGCGTGCTCGTGTGTTCGCGGGCGACAGAACTCGATCGACGCGTTGCGAAAGCGATCAGTGCGGATTTGATTGTTGACACGACCGGACGCGCGTCGCGCGCGCCGCGCTGGCTCAAGGATCTGGGTTACGAGGCGCCGGAAGAGTCGGTCGTCAATGCATATCTGGGCTATGCGAGCCGGTTGTATCGCATTCCGAAAGATTTCAACGGCGGCTGGCAGTGCACTTTCGTGCAATCGGCTCCGCCTGAACGAAAGCGCGGCGCGCTAGTGATTCGCGTCGAGGGTAATCGATGGCTCGTCACGCTGGTCGGCGGCGGCCGCGATTATCCGCCCAGTGACGACGCAGGATTTCTCGAGTTCACTCGTAGTCTCCCTGTTTCGACCGTTTACGATGCGATCAGCGCCGCTGAACCGCTTAGTCCGATCAAAACGCATCGCGGCACTGAAAACCGGCTGCGCCATTTTGATCGCGCAACCCGATTACCCGACAACTTTTTGCTCTTCGGTGATTCCGTTTGTGCTTTTAATCCGGTTTACGGCCAGGGCATGACGATCGCCTCGCTCGGCGCACTGATGCTGGATAAGTGTCTGCGCGAACAGGAGCGACTGCGGCCGGATGGAAGTTTCACCGGTTTATCACGCCGTTTTCAGAAACAACTTGCGAAAGTGAACAAAGCGCCTTGGATGTTGGCGACTAGTGAAGACTATCGCTATCGCGAAACCGACGGTGCGGGACCGAACGCGATGACGAAGTTCATGCACCGCTACATGGAAAACGTGCTGCTGCTCGCGACGAAAAGCGTCGGCGCGCGAAGCGTCTTGCTCCGGGTATTCAACATTCTGGCACCGCCGACCGCGTTGTTTCAGCCGCAAGTGCTGTTTCGAGTTCTGTTGCAGATGTTGAAACCAGCGCGACAAAACGGGGAGCCTGTCGCGCGGAATCAGCTCAGCAAGCAGATGCTTTATCAACGTTAAAGCAACGGGCAAAGGAAGAACGTCCATGAGGACTATGAGGGAAAGTCCATGAGGACCCGAACCGAAATCACACTCGAAACGGACCGCTTGATTGTCGTCAGCCGTCCAAAAAAGAAACGTTGGTGTTCCGACTGCGAGCTTTACGTCGAGATGATGTCGATTGACGATGCGGCCCTTCGCTCGCAGGTGAATTCGCGAACAATCTTTCGCTGGGCGGAATCGGGCGCGGTCCACTCGACTGAGACCGCCGAAGGGTTACTGCTGATCTGTCCGAATTCTCTAAACCAAAACCTCTAACCGATCCAGACGGTCTTAATGTTCACGAACTCGCGGATGCCAAACTCCGCGAGTTCGCGGCCGTAACCGGAATGTTTGATCCCGCCGAATGGCAGACGCGGATCTGACGCGACCATGCCGTTGATGAACACGGATCCGGCTTCAAGCTCGTCGATGAATTTTGCTTGCTCGCTTGGGTCGTTGGTCCATGCGGCCGAACCGAGTCCGAAGGTCGTGGAGTTGGCCAAACGAATTGCTTCGTCGATGTCTGGCACACGAAACAGCATCGCTACTGGTCCGAAGATCTCCTCGCACGACACTGCGGATGAAGGATCGACGTTGACGAGCACTGTCGGTTCGTAAAAGTTGCCGGTACCGTCGAGTTTCTTTCCGCCCGTTAGAATGCGCGCGCCGCCGGCGACGGCTTTGTTAACCTGCTCGACGAGATCGTCGAGTATCTGCGGCGTCGCGAGTGGGCCGATCTCGGTCGCTTCGTCCATCGGGTCGCCGATGCGCAGCGACTTCATCTCGCTCACAAATCGTTCTTCAAAAGCGTTGTAGATCTCGTCGGCGACGATGAAACGTTTCGCGGCGATGCACGACTGTCCGTTGTTGATCGTGCGCGACTTGACGGCGGTCGTGACGGCGACGTCGAAGTTCGCCGACGGCATGACGATGAACGGATCGCTGCCGCCGAGCTCCAATACAGTCTTCTTGATTTCTTTGCCGGCGATGCCGGCGACGCTTCGACCCGCGGGTTCGCTGCCGGTCAATGTCGCGGCCACCACGCGCGGATCTTTCAGGATGTCTTCCACCGCGGCTGAGCCGATCAGCAGGGTTTGAAACGCGCCTTGCGGGAAACCTGCGCGCGTGAAGATGTCTTCGATCGCGAGCGCGCATTGCGGGACGTTCGACGAATGTTTCAGCAAACCGACGTTGCCCGCCATCAGTGCGGGCGCGGCAAAGCGAAACACCTGCCAGAAAGGAAAGTTCCACGGCATCACCGCCAGCACCGGACCGAGCGGTTGAAAGTGAACGTAACTCTTCTTCGCGTTCGTTTCGACAATCTGGTCCGCGAGGTGGCTCTCAGCGTTCTCCGCGTAATAACGGCAGACCCAGCCGCACTTTTCCGCCTCGCCGATCGCAGCCTTCAGAGGTTTGCCCATCTCGAGCGTCATTGTCTTGCCGAACTCCTGCTTTTCGCATTCGAGTATCTCGGCGGCGCGCGCCATCATGCGCGAGCGATCGTCGAACGACGTGCGCCGGTAGGTACGGAACGTATCGGCCGCGAGCTGGAGTTTTTGTTCGATCTGTTGCGCGGACAATGCGGAAAATTCGCGAAGTGTTTCTCCCGTCGCGGGATTGATTGAAGCTATTGCCATGGTGAGTCGATTATAGTCGCTAATTGTGGTAGATCGTTTTCCTGGTGGTGGAGCAAAAGGCACAACTCGACAAATTCGGCGTCGCCGCAGCGTTGCAGGAGATCGCGCGGTTGATGGAGTTGAAGGGCGGGCAGTACCGCTTTAAGGCGAAGGCCTACAACGCCGGAGCGCGTTCGATTCAGGCGGTCGGCAATCTCGATCGTCTCGTGAGGCACAACTTGTTGACGACGTTGCCGCGGATCGGCGGCGCGCTCGCTTCGCAGATCACGCAGCTTTATTTGACTGGTGAGTCGTCGGTGTTGAAGCAGTTGCGCGAAGAGTTTCCGCCGGGTGTTGTTGCGCTGTCTACCGTGCCGGGATTGAGTTTGAGCAAGGTGCAGCAATTGCACGAGCAGTTAGGAATCTCATCAGTTGAGGAACTCAAAGCGGCGGCCGAAGCGGGTCAGATTCGAGACCTGAAAGGTTTTGGACCAAAGACCGAACAGAACTTGCTCGAGCTTCTTTCGAAGAAGGTTGAACGGCGCGCCGCTCGGCTGCATCTTCATCATGCGCTGAACGTGGGCGAACAGGTCGTCGAGTTCATGCAGACTTTTGGCGGACTGGTCGATATCAGTTTTGCCGGTTCGTTGCGCCGCTGGAAAGAGACGATCGGCACGATCGAGATCGTCGCGAGCAGCAAGAAACCGGAAGCCCTGATGGAGCACTTCCTGCGTTACCCGCACATCATTTCCAGCGAACAGCCCGAGCCGAACAACTGTGTCGCGCAGTTCGTCGATGGTGCGCAGGTTTCGTTTACGGCCGTTGAGCCTGCGGAATTTGCGGTAACCTTATTTTTGAAAACCGGTTCTTCATCCCACCTTGCGAAACTTCCGCACATCGAATTCGCGAAAATCCCGAAGCGCGAAGAACAAATCTATGCGCGTCTTCGCATGCAATACGTTCCGCCGGAGCTCCGCGAAAATGAGGGCGAGATCGAAGCCGCGCTCGCCGGTAAGTTGCCCGAGGATTTAGTCACGCTCGCCGACGTCAAAGGCATGGTCCATTGCCACACGACTTACTCCGACGGCAAACACTCGCTCGACGCGATGGTGCGTGGCGCTGAAGCGATGGGCATGAAGTACATCACGATCACCGATCATTCGCCGACTGCGTTCTACGCCGGTGGCGTGAAGCTCGACGACTTGCGACGTCAGTGGGATGACATCGACGAGCTACAGGAGCAGGTCAAGATCAAGATCCTGCGCGGCACCGAGTCGGACATTCTCGCCGATGGGCGACTCGACTATCCCGACGACATACTCGAAAAGTTTGACGTGATCGTGGCGAGCATTCACTCGCGCTACAAGATGAACGGCGAGAAGATGACCGAACGGATCGTTACCGCGATGCGACAGCCAGTGTTCAAGATTTGGGGGCACGCGTTGGGGAGATTGATCGAACGTCGGCCGCCGTTTGACTGTGACGTCGAACGGATTCTCGACGTGATTGCGGAGTCGAAAGCGGCAGTCGAGATCAACGGCGATCCTTATCGACTCGACATGGAACCGCGTTGGGTGCGTGAGGCGCGAAAGCGAAAAATCAAGTTTCTAATCTCGGTCGACGCGCATTCCGTCGGCGCGATGAATAACTTGAAGTTTGGCGTCGCGATGGCGCGACGCGGTTGGGTCAGACGCGGCGAGGTGCTCAACACGTTGACCCCGGCAGCGTTTCGGAAAGCAGTGCGACCGATCTAACTAGGTTCCTAGCTCTCTTCGCTGAAGACCAGAATGTAGCCGTTTGGATCCTTTACCTCGAACTCCCAATTTCCATACGGTTGTCGTCGCAACGGTTGAACGATAGTCACTCCCTCGCGCACTTCCTCGTAAAGATCTTTCACGCCCTCAACGCGAAGGTAAGCGTCCCATACGCCGCCGGGCCGTGTGCTGTACAGGTCGGGCTTTTGATAACCCTCGACGCGCTGCAAAAAGATCTCGATGTCGTCGCGACGCAGGATCGCGAAGACATACGGCTCGTGATCGGGAAACGGATCGCCGTCGAATCCGAGTTGCTCTTCGTACCATGAGATCGTCGAACTGATGTCGGCAACCGGAAAGCACGCTGCTAAAGAATCAAACATTTATCTTATCCTCCGTTCGACTCGCCACCTTCCGGTCCATAAAACATGACCCAGACCGTCAGGTCGCCGGAAAAGTTTTCAAAGCGATGGACCGCGCCCGCCGCGGCGAAAAGAATATCTGTTGGACCAAACGTCTGCCGCAAGTCGCCGCAGACAAACTCGCCGGTACCCGCGGCGACGAAGTAGATCTCGTCTCGCGTGTGCGGCTGCTGTGGATCCGTTCCGCGGGGTGCGTAGATCTCGACGAGCAGGCTTCCGTGTTGAAAGACCGTGGCGAAGCGTTGACCTTCCGGACCCGGCAGACGTTCGAGCGCTTCAGTGACCGTGGCGCTGATGCATGGATTGTTCGACTTCATTTCGGTTTCACTTTCGTCTTCTTTTGAGCATCGCACGTTGGCGGGAGGTTCGGGTTCTTCGCTTCGTAGTTTCGGATCTCTTCGTCGAAAACAACTTTTGCTTTCTGCGGTTGATCGTCGCCGACGAAATCAGCATTCCCGGGTTCGGAGCTCACACGCGCACGCAACCGCTTCGCTGCGTCCATCACTTTCGCACGGAGCTCTCGTTTTAAGTCGACGATGTAGATCCAGGTGCCTGACTTCACCGGGACGAGTGTGCGAAACGCGATCCCGGCGCGCTCGAGAGTCTGCGCGAGCGTCGTGAGATTTCGCATCGGGCTCCGCGGCTTCAACGTGTACAGATCTGCCGTGCCTGCTGTCTGCGGGTGAAAATAGAGTATCGACTTCTGCTGCGCGTCGCGGCCGAGTCGCGACAAAACGTATCGCACGGTTAGCTCGTCGCTCTCGAGTCGAAGCATCACCGAATGTTCCGCGCCGTCGCTCCACGAACCCAACGATCTAAACGCTCGAATCCGCGAACTGACAACGCAACCCATATTGATCGACTGCTTGACGAGCGCCGTCTCTTCGCGCGAATTCATGCTTTTGATCGCGTCGTCAAGTTTCAGGTTCTCTTTGGTGTTTGGACTCACAAAGCCGTAGTTGAGAGCGGTCTGGGCGCAGGTGACGGTGGCCAGCGCCAGAATTAGTAAAAAAGATTTTATTGCCATGGCAATTTGCCGCGTCCGTTGTTTTTTTGGTTGATGTCTGCCAGTCGTTGTTCCAGAGAGTGTCGTGCGGCGACCGGATCGGTCGCGCGCGGTCGGAAGTCGGCACGTACGGCCCAGGCGGCCCACGTCTCAACCACCCTCGCGTGCTTGCCGGTTTCTGTGTGAACCTGTTCAGTGTGGACCAGGAGTCGTGTCTCCAACTCGCGAGCCACGTCTGCGGGTATCGGAGTAAACGAGGTACGTACTTCATACGTGTACGTCGAACCTACGCCGTCTACTACTTTGAGGAATCGTCGCGCCTTTGGTGACAGTTTTTTCAACTGCCAGTGCTCACGCGCGACGCCGATCGAGTAAATCTCGTTCCAGAGTTCACGATGAACGAACGTCACTTTTCGTGAAATCAGTTTCATGATCATGACGTCCTTATGGTCCTCGATCATTTCGCTCACCGTAAATATCGTTTGTCCGAGTTCGTGAGACCACCACGATCCGCGGATCTTTTCGCCAGTGATAATTCCGCTAACGCTCGGAAGATCAGGATCCGACAGCAGAAGCAATCCGTCCTCCTGCAATTGCGCAAAGACCTTGTCGAAGTACTTTTGCAAGCTCGCTGTCATTTTGCGGGATGTTACCGTAGAATCGGCCAACCTTAAATCCTCATACTCAAGGAGACAAACAATGCAGCGAAGATCCCTCACCGAACTTGCCAGTAATCCTGACTTGATTTCGGGTATCTATAACTATTGCGATCGTTGGTGTGAACGTTGTCCGCTAACTTCGCGTTGTCTGGTCTATGCGACTGAAAAAGAGGACGACGATTCCTCGCAGACACACGACCTCACGAACGAAGCTTTCTGGCGCAAACTCGGATCGATCTTTCAGGAAACGCGCGACATGATCGCCGAATGGGCCAGAGAAGCAGGCATCGACCTCAACAAAATCGACGAAGAAGACGATCCCGCGCAACGAAAACGAAGACGACAGCAGGTGGATAACCATCCACTCGCGCGGGCGGGGAAGAAGTATGCAAATGATGCGAGCGACTGGTTTCGCGAGTTGGACCAGACAGTCGAGTTCAGCGACATGCGCACGATTGACTGCAAAGCTGAACCGGAATCTGAGTTGACGGAGCGGTTCGAAGATGCGCGTGAAGTGATTCAGTGGTATCAGTATCAAATCGCGGTGAAGACGATGCGTGCGCTTTCGGGCCGTCTGGACGAGGCGATGGCCACGGAGGACACGGAGTTTCCGAAAGATTCCGATGGTTCTGCCAAAGTCGCGCTGATCGGAATCGACCGCTCGATCGCGGCTTGGCGTCTCGTCCAGCTCTCGTTACCGGAACGCGAAGTTTCGATTGTGCCGCTGATACTTCAACTCGAACGTTTGCGGCACGGAATTGAGAAGACGTTTCCATATGCGCGCGAGTTTGTGAGGCCGGGGTTTGACGAGATCCTCGGCGAAGCGAACTGAACGCAGTCGCCGGTTTGAAAGGAAATTGCTCGAGATGGCGGACGACAACTGTCTGTTTTGTCGAATTGCGTCTGGCGAAGTGCCGGCGACGATCGTTTATGAAGACGACGACTCGGTTGCGTTTCTCGATCACCGGCCGTTGTTTCACGGACACACGCTGCTGGTGCCGCGTGTTCACGTGGAGACGCTCGGCGAGTTGGCGGTTTCGCAGGTTGGACCATTCTTCAAGACTGCGCAGTTGCTTGCACGCGCAATCGAGCCGGCGCTTGGTGCCGAAGGGACGTTCGTCGCGATGAATAATCGTGTCAGTCAGAGCGTCCCTCATTTGCACGTTCACGTCGTGCCGCGACGGAAAGGTGACGGATTGAAAGGTTTTTTCTGGCCGCGAACGAAATACAAAAGCGAAGAAGAAATGCTGGCAGTGAAGAAATTGATCGCGGATGAAATCGCGAAGATCAAAAGTCAATAAAAGTTTTTATGGACCGTCCAAAATAAAACACGCAAAAGTTTGATCTAAAAAAGGCATAGGAGTATAAACCTCCTGTCGCGAGGGTTGCGGCCTTCGAGACCGACACAGGGAATGGCAATCGGTGCGGTGACGCCCGAGAGAGGGAAGAGACAGGCGGCTGTTGATTCTATTACGCCCTGGTTGGAGCCGAAAGGCTCTGCTAGAGAAGGTTGCGAGACTTTCTCAAGCCATTCGGATAAAAACGAGTGGCACCCGGAGGCAAGGACCCGCCGAAGGGAGCGAAGCGGCTCGACGAAAGTTGAGCTTCGTTGCCGGAGCGTAACCGGCGGTGGAGGAAAAGCCACCACAACAAAAACCTAACGGCACCGGGTTCGCAAGAATCCGAGATTGAGTGAAAACTTTTTCGAGTGCTGACCGGAGATTGGCTGACCGCCAGCTGGTCATCGGGATATAAATTCGGCGACCCGAGCGTGTACATGCTTGAGTTGCCACCTATGGGGAGCTTCGGCAATCTATAGGACAACGGATTGCGCTGCTTTCAGCTTGCTGGAAGTAGCGCATTTCGTTTTTTTGTGTTTGATTGTTAATTGCTTCAAACATCATTCATCAAAATCCGTGTCTTCGTCGTACTGTCATTTGAATGAAAGCGCGCCTCGTCTGGCTGATACTCTGCGGCATCTGGGGTTCTACCTGGCTATTCATTAAGCTCGGTCTGGCGGACCTGCCACCAATCACCTTCGCCGGGATCCGTTTTGTAATTGCCTGCGCCATTCTTTTTCCACTCGTTTGGTTGCGGCATTTGTCGTTGCCGAAGACTCGTGGCGAATGGATCCTGCTGGTCGGCACCGGCGTTCTGTCGTTCAGCTTGAATTACGGATTGGTTTTTTGGGCCGAACAATACATCACGTCGGGACTGGCGGCACTGTTGCAGGCGATGCTGCCTGCGTTCGGGCTGATCCTCGCGCACATTCACGTGCCTGCCGAACGCATGACGTGGGTGAAGATCGGAGGCGTCGTGTTGGGGGTGTGCGGCGTCGGCGTGGTTTTCTCCAACCAGTTGGCAATCTCAGGACGCCTGGCGTTGGCGGGGTGCGTCGGAATGGTTCTGAGCGCATTCTTCGCGGCGTATTCGAACGTGCTGGTGAAGACGCGCGGAAAGAACTTGAATCCGGCTGTCATCGCGGCGTTTCAAATGTTCTTCGGCCTCATTCCCTTATTGCTCTATGGCCTCACGCTCGAAGGCAATCCCTTGAGTTTCCGTTGGACCACGATCGCGGTTTTATCGCTTCTTTATCTGGCCGTCGTCGGTTCAGTCGTCGCCTTTCTCCTTTACTACTGGCTGATGCAAAACATGGACGTCACCAAGACGATGTTGATTTCGCTGGTGACGCCCGTCGTGGCGGTGATCCTTGGCATGATCGTCTTAGACGAACAACTGAGCTGGCGCACTCTGGTCGGAGGCGCAATGATCATCGCCGGCATTGGTTTCATCGTCGTGCGCAAGCCCCGGACCCGCACGGTCACAGTCACTCAGTGATCGTACTTCCGTATTAACCCGCGCACGACGCCCTGGATCTGGATCCGTTCCGGGGTCTTGATAAAGATCGGCTTGAACTGCGGGTTCGCCGGCTCGAGCCGAATAAAATCAGGTTCACGATAGAACTTCTTCACCGTCGCATAATTCCCGTCGATGAGGGCGACAACCACCTGGCCATTATCAGCAGTTTTCTGTGAAGCGACGACGATGATATCGCCGTCCTGAATGTTTTCATCGATCATCGAATCCCCGCGTACGCGCAGCGCGAAGGTACGTCCGCGTCCCTGCATGTCTTTCGGGACCGACACCGTATCGTGGCTGAGTATTGCCTCGATGGGTTGGCCTGCTGCGACGGTCCCGAGCAGCGGAATCTCGTTGCTTTCATCAGCAGCGGTCTCCTGCTCGACGATTTGGATACCGCGACTGACGTTGGGAATGCGTTTGATCAATCCCTCACGTTCCAGCGCTATCAAGATGGCATGAACACTCGCCGATGAACTCATCTGAAACTGCCGACCGATCTCCGCGATCGTGGGTGGTTCGTGGTTCGACTCGATATAACGCCGGATGAATTCAAATACTCGCCTTTGTTTAGCGGTTACGGGCATGGGGCATGTTTCCTCTCTTTCTTCCAGCAACACCGCATAAAATAGATTTTCGTTGACAACCGAAAATCGAGCGAACATTCTCGAACAAATCGAACGAGCCGTCAAGTGGTTTTTTCGGTTTGGAAGAAAGTTTTTTGAGACAGCGGGTTTTCGGTCGGGTTGAACAGTCAATCACACCGTGGGGTTAGCCCGGTGATCAGGTGTTCCACCTCACGTTGTCCCGGAAAAATGGTGAGTGGTTCGGGATTCGTGGCCACTTGAATCCACTCACCGGGCTAACGGCACGGTGTGATTGACGCCTGCGGGATCGAAGAGCAGTTTACTTGATGACCGGGGTCAGCTTTTTTAAATCGTCGACGAAGCGCCGGTATTCGAGGCGACGTGTTTCGTCGTCGGGCGCCCGGAGAATAGAGGAGGGATGAACAGTAGCCATCACGTAAGGCGCCAGAGTTGATTCGATGAACTGGCCGCGTTGTTTGGTGACGCGAAACTGTGGGCCAAGAAGAGCCTGCGCTGCCGTGGCCCCGAGTGCGACGATGACTTCAGGTTTGACGAGCGCGATCTCGGCTTCGAGCCAGGGACGACAAGCGGCGATCTCGACAGCGTTCGGTTTCTTGTGGATGCGGCGCTTGCCGCGCGGCTCCCACTTGAAATGCTTGACGACGTTGGTGACGTAGGTTTGTTTGCGATCTAGACCAGCGTCTTCGAGCGCATTGTCGAAAAGCTTGCCGGCAGGACCAACAAATGGTTTACCGGTCAGATCTTCTTCGTTGCCCGGTTGCTCGCCGACAAACAGAACGGTCGAGCGACGCGAGCCTTCGCCGAAAACGGTTTGCGTACCCTTTTTCCAGAGATCGCAAGCCTGGCAATCAGCGGCGGCGGCTTTGAGGGAGGACAGCGATGGCCGTGGAGGAATCAGATCGTTCGCCGCGCTTTTCGAAGGCATATTTCATTGTAGGCCCGTGAGGCTACGAATTCTTACATGCCATGATTTTGAAACAGAGATTAAACCAATTTGATTTAGCCAGCCGTTTTGGCGATGCGTTCAAAGTCCGTGAAAAACCGGCCGTCGAAACGCTGTCCACCGGCGTCGGGCAGGTTGATGCTTTGACGGGCGGGCTGCCTCGCGGGGCCATCAGCGAGCTCTTTGGACCAGCGTCGTCCGGACGCACGAGCCTCATGCTCTCGATGCTTGCTTATGCAACCAGGCACGAAGAGGTTTGTGCCGTTGTCGACATCAACGACATGTTTGCGCCGGTGGTCGCGGCCGGCGCGGGGATCGACTTCGATCGTTTGCTGTGGATCCGTTGTGGCGGCAGTCTCGAGAACGCATTCAAAGCCACCGATCTGTTGTTGCATGCCGGCGGGTTTGGATTGGTGATACTCGATATGGCTGACGTTGCGGGAAAAGACGCGCGCCGGATCATTCCGTCGTGGTGGTATCGCTTCCGTCGCACCGTGGAAAATAGACCGACGTCGATCGTGGTGATGTCTGAAGAAGCGTGTACGCGTTCGTGCGCGGCGTTGACGCTGGAGCTGACGGGAACGCCGGAGTGGTCGCAAGCAAGTGCGAGTAACGTCGTGCCGCTGCGAAAGCAGGCGCCGGTGAAGCGCGCGGCGATCACACAGATGGTCACGCAGGGGAATCTTTTGCGTTTCAACTCGATCAAGATCAATCGCCAGCGCCCTCTTTCGCCGTGGCTCAACGAGAACCACTTTCGCGCTCATCTTGCGAGTTGACACGTTTCGTGGATTTTCGTTAATCTTCGGTCGCCATGTTTGCCTGTATTCATGCTCCCACTCTCCCGGCGGATCTATCGCTGGCGGAGTTCGCTTACGGCTACTCGCCGATTGTCGAGGAGTCTGCCGGCAGGACCGTGGTCATCGACATCGAGGGGTGTGAGCTGTTGTTTGGTTCTGCTTATGAACTAGCTACCGACGTCGCGCGGCGAGCAAAAGAACCACGCGCAAACGGAGGTCTCGAAACTCCGGTCAACGTAAGCCTGGCCGCGAACCCCGACGCCGCGATCCACGCCGCGACGCGTCTCAAAGGCATCACCTTCGTTTGCCCGGGCGACGAATTGACCTGCCTCGGCGAATTTCCGATCGAGGCGCTCGAGTTTTCTCTCGTGAACGTCGAGAAAAAACTGGCTGACGAGATCTTCGAAACGCTGCGGCTGTGGGGCATCCTCACTTTTCAGGATTTCGCTTCACTCCCCACGACCGGCGTTTCTGAACGTTTGGGTCAGGAAGGACTCCGGTTGCAACAGTTGGCCTCGGGCAAAACTGAGCGTCATCTGAAGGTCAAACAACCGGCGCCTGTCTTTGCATATTCGATCGAACTCGATCACGCACTTTACGAACTCGAACCACTCTCATTTATTTTTGCCCGGCTGCTGAATCAACTCTGCGCCACTCTCAACGCCTATGCGCTGGCCACCAACGAACTGACGGTGCAGATGCAGCTCGAAAATCAAACCTCACACGATCGCACGTTATCGCTGCCGTACCCGATGCGCGACCACAAAGTGTTTCTGAAGTTGCTCGTGCTCGAGATGGAAAAGCAACCGCCGCAGTCGGCTGTCAAAACTGTCTCGATTACCTGCGATCCGGTGAAACCGCGCGTGATACAGAACGGTTTGTTTGTGCCGTTGGCTCCGTCGCCAGACAAGTTGGAGTTGACTCTCGCACGACTCGCAAAACTGGTGGGGGAGCAAAACATCGGCTCCCCAGTTTTGCTCGATACGCACCGGCCCGACGCCTTCAGCGTCAAACGATTTGTCCTGGATACAAATTCTACTTTTCGTAAACGCAGAAAAACGGCGGCCAAACCGAAAACCATCGACAATCACCACCCATGTCTGGGGTTTCGGATGTTTCGGCCGCCGTTGCGCGCCGTGGTACAGGTCGATCGCGGACTGCCGTCGCAGATCAGCGCGTGGGACAAGCTGCGAAGTGTGTACGGCAAGGTCGTCGACGTGGCTGGACCATGGCGCACGACCGGTGATTGGTGGCGCGACGATCGCTGGGCGCGCGACGAGTGGGACGTCGCAGTCAAATTAGGTAAACACGGATCGGAACAGCAGGCCGTCTATCGCATCTATCGCGAATTGAATACCGATACCTGGTTCGTAGAAGGCGCTTACGACTAAGTACAAAAATGTACGTCGAACTGCATGCGCGATCGGCTTTCAGTTTCCTGGAAGGCGCATCTGTACCGGAAGAATTGATCGCCGCCGGACACGAGTTACAGATACCGGCGATGGCCTTGCTCGATCGCGACGGCCTTTACGGCGCGCCGCGTTTCCATCTCTCGGCCAAGAAGAACGATATCAAGGCGCACATTGGAGCCGAGATCAGCGTCCAACTACCAAACTCCAACGTCTGCTCGATCCCCGTCCTCGTCAAAACCCGTCAGGGTTATCAAAACCTCTGCCGGTTGATCACGTTGATGAAACTGCGCGTGCCGAAACACGCGAAGCCCGGCGCGTGTTCCGTAACCGGCGAAGAGTTGGCCGCGCATGCAGCAGGGCTGGTTTGTTTGACGGGCACCTTCGATGGACCAATCGCGGCTGCGCTCAAATACGAAGAAGGCGATCCGCAAAAAGGCGTCGAATGGTTAACGGACCTCTTCGGTAAAGAGAATGTCTATGCCGAGCTGCAACGTCATTTCGATCGAGAAGAGGAAGCGCGCAACCAGGCAGTCATCGAACTAGCCCGGCGCAATCATCTGCCACTACTCGCCACCAACGGCGTTTGCCATGCGATGCCCGCACGCCGTGAAGTCTCCGACGTCTTTACCTGCATTCGCAATCACGTGCGCCTCGAAACAGCCGGCCGCCTGCTCGCCCGCAACTCGGAACGCTATCTGAAGCCGGGCGCGATGATGCAAAAGATATTTGCCGACTTGCCGGAAGCCATTGCCCAGACCGTCGAGCTTTCCTCGCGCCTCGAATTTACGCTCGAAGATCTCGGTTACGAGTTTCCGAAGTATCCCGTACCGACCGGCGAAACGATGACGTCGTTCTTGCGCAAACGTACCGAAGAGGGCGCGCGCTGGCGCTACACCGGTCGCCACGGCGCGCCGACTTATGAAAAGGCGCGCACCCAAATCGAGCGCGAGTTGAAGTTGATCGAGAAGCTCAAGCTCGAAGGCTATTTTTTGATCGTTTGGGACATCGTCGAGTTCTGCCGCCGCGAGGGAATACTGATCCAGGGACGAGGTTCCGCCGCCAACAGTGCCGTCTGTTATTCGCTGGGAATCACCGCCGTCGATCCCGTCGGCATGGACCTGCTGTTCGAACGATTTCTTTCTGAAGAACGAGGCGAATGGCCGGACATCGATCTCGATCTCCCGAGCGGCGACAAGCGCGAGAAAGCGATTCAGTATGTTTACGAGCGCTACGGGAAACTCGGCGCCGCGATGACTGCCAACGTTATCACTTATCGCGGCCGTTCCGCGGCACGCGAAGTCGGCAAGGCGCTCGATTTTGACGACGACACGCTTTCGCGTCTCGCGCGCCTCGTGCATACGTGGGAATGGAAAGACCCGAAGGATTCCAGCGAGCGGCAGTTTCGCGATGCCGGACTCGATCTTTCACACCCGCGCATTCGCAAGTTCTTCCAACTCTATCAACTGGTCCAGGATCTGCCGCGCCACCTCGGACAACACTCGGGAGGCATGGTCATTTGCCAGGGCCAACTCGATTCCATCGTGCCGCTCGAGCCCGCGGCCATGCCCGGCCGCGTCGTGGTCCAATGGGACAAGGAAGACTGCGCCGATCTGGGGTTGATCAAGGTCGACTTGCTCGGACTCGGAATGATGGCAGTGCTCGAAGACTCGATTCAGTTAATTCGCGATTCATATGACGAGGAAGTCGATCTCGCACATCTGCCGCAGGATGACAAAGGCGTTTATGAAGCGCTGCAAAAGGCAGACACGATTGGACTGTTCCAGGTCGAAAGCCGGGCGCAGATGTCGTGCCTGCCGCGACTGCGGCCGGCGAAGTTTTACGACATCGTGGTGCAGGTCGCGATCATCCGGCCCGGCCCGATCGTCGGCAACATGGTCCATCCGTATCTGAAACGCCGGCAGGGCAGGGAACCTGCGACTTACGCGCATCCCGCGTTGGAGCCGATCCTGAAACGCACGTTGGGAGTGCCGCTGTTTCAGGAGCAACTGTTGCGGATGGCGATGGTCTGCGCCGGCTTTACCGGCGGCGAGGCGGAAGAGTTGCGGCGCGCGTTTGGTTTCAAACGGTCGGAAGCGCGCATGAAAGCGATTGAAGGCAAACTGCGGCAAGGCCTCACGAGAAACGGCATCACCGGAAAAACGCAGGAGGAGATCGTGCTGGCGATCAGCTCGTTTGCACTTTACGGTTTTCCGGAATCACACGCAGCGAGTTTTGCTCTGCTGGCTTACGCGAGCGCATATCTCAAGTGCAATTACCTGGCGGCGTTCACGACTGCGATGCTCAACAATCAACCAATGGGCTTTTATCAACCGTTCACGCTCGTCAAAGATGCGCAGCGTCACGGGTTGAAAGTGCTGCCGATCGACATCACGCGTTCGGCCTGGCTGTGCACGATCGAGGAGACACCGGAGACGCCGCACGCGCTTCGACTCGGTCTCAAATACGTCAAAGGGCTGAGCCAGCAATCGGGTGACGCCATCGTTCTCGCTCGATCCGCGTCTCCTTTCACCGGCATTGACGATCTGAGTCACCGTGTTCCTGAACTACGCAAAGACGAGTTGCGAAAACTCGCCGCCATCGGGGCGTTGAACTTTATTCAGGGTGCGGTTAACCGGCGCGATGCGTTGTGGCAGGTGGAACGCGTCACGCGCGCGGCTGGAGAGCTCTACGAAGAGTTGGCGGAGAAAGATGGCGACTCGCCGTTGTTGCCGATGACCCGGCCGGAACGAATGGACGCTGATTTTCGAGGGACGGGATTGACGATCGGACGGCACCCGGTAGCTTATCATCGCGCGGAGCTGAACAAGCTCAATGCGTTGCGCGCGATCGACATTCGCAAGCTGCGGAACGGGACTTTTGTGCGCGTCGCGGGTTGGGTGATCGTGCGGCAACGACCCGGGACCGCGAAAGGGTTTATGTTTTTGACACTCGAGGACGAGACGGGTGTCAGTAATATCATCGTCACGCCGCAACTGTTCGATCGCTACCGGATCGAGCTGGTGGACCATCCGTTTCTTTTAATTGAGGGGGCGTTGCAGAACCAGGACAACGTTATTTCGGTGAAAGCGAGTCATGTGCAGCCGCTGTCGTTCAAAGTCGCAGCAGCGGTTTCTCACGACTTTCACTGAAACACGGATTTAAGCGGGGCGGGCGGCGTGACGTGGTGGCGATTCGATCAGACCCTGGACCACCTGGGCCACCTGCGACAATGGTTTTGGTTTTCGAAGAAAGGCATCGGCGCCACAGCGGCGGGCTTCGTCTTCCATTTCAGCCGAGCCATAAGCGGTAAGCACGATTATTCTGGCCTGCGGGTTCTGCTCTTTGATGAGCTTGATCATCTCGAGTCCGTCAGCATCGTGTTTCAGGCTGAGGCGAAGGTCCTGAATGACCACCTTGTACTCGGTGGCCCCCAACAACTTCTCCGCTTCTTCCATCTCTCGGGCCGTATCCACTTTGTAACCATGCAGCGAGAAATACTCGCTCATGGAAAAGCAGATCGACTCTTCGTCGTCGACGATCAGGAGTCGCGGCATTGGTAACTCTCGCGAGGAACCATCGTCTCGACTCGACCACATTTGTCTTAACCTACCCGAGACCTTTTTCAGGGTTCCAAATCGATTTTGCTTCACGGCACTCACTAACCTGGGGCAACCAGCGTTTTAAGTAAACCTGTATCTCCTCGGTCAGTCGTTAAATCCGCGTTACGGCTCCGGGAGACACACCTGTAGCCGGCCGCACAGATTTACGAGCGAGGTATCCGAAGAAATCCGATTAAAGCGAGGTTTGGTATCGTCAGCAGGTGCTCTGGGGAGACGCCTACTTCCGGGGGAATATCAGTCAGACAAACTGCCTGCATGCTGCGCACAGCGCCGTGTGCGACAGCTTGCCAGCAGCCCGTGTCATTAAGTTTTTCAGCTCTCGTCACAAACACTCATCGTTACTCCGCACCGCCAACGATGACGTCCATATACAGTGGCGTCGGGCCCACTGTTTCCGGACCCGAAAGCTAGATAGCAATGGCCGCCCGCACGTTACCTCGTTGTGGAGCGGAAACGTTTATTCGGCCGGAAATACTCGGCGAGGCTGGCTTGGTAATGATGTAAAGCAATACCTCGCAGACCTCGCGCGTGCCGGTTCCGATCGTATTCCCCTTTTCGTCCTGGATCGCATAAATTTGCCCATTTGCGTCCAGGGGAAGGATCATTGGTTTAGCGTACATTCTCAGAATCTCCCTTTGTCACCGGATCAGCGCTATTCGCGGGTCATGAATCGTTTTCTGAACGCGCCCGCGACACCAACGAGACCGGTTCCAAGGAGAAACATGCTGGCAGGCTCAGGAACTGAGCTTGTGATTTGTCCCTGGACAGTCGTGATTCCGTTGTTTGACGCTGGTGGAACCAGGTTCAACGGATTGTTGGTAATGGCATACGTGATCCCTCCGATCGTCACCGAGGTCACGGTGAAGTTAACTACACCGGAACCTGAGTTAGATGCGGAGAACAGGCCCGTGAAAGTGGCGGAAAAGCTGTCACTTCCAGCAGTCGGAACTGTTTGGGTGATCGTGAGAGTGAATGTGCCTGACGCAGCGATTGAGCCCGTACCGCTAACGAACGTTTGGAAGTTGCCAAGGCTGGAACCTGTCGGAGTGTTCAAGCTGGTGGATCCCAAACCGGTAAACGTGATCATCAATGCGTTGCCCATGCCACCGAGGAAGGTGACTGAGTTGCTACCGCTCCCGGCGCAGCCACCGCAGGTGAAAGTGCCGGACGTTGTGAATGTAACGGGATCGGCGTTCGCCGTGGAAGCTCCAATTGCCATGAAGCCGGCGAGCACCGCAGTCATCACAATTGTTTTCATCAATCGTGCCATGTTTGTTATTCCCCTCTCAGTACCGCATTCGATATGCCGCACTTCGATCGAATGGCGTTTTCGCACTACGAATGAGCAGACCATTATTCTGCTCGGGACATGACACTCAGGTTAAGGGCCGATGTTAGACCACCTGCGGGGCAAACGCAGGTGGGTAACACAGTAAGTAAACTCGCAATGGGAAGTAACTCGTAGCCCGTCAAGGCTGACGCGGCTCTGTTACTTCTTACGGAGACGTCTGCGGACGCCCGCTGCCACACCAACCAGGCCTGTGCCGAGAAGCACCATGCTTGCTGGTTCGGGAACAGTTTCGACAATTTCACTGCCTCCAAGACGAACTTGTCGTACGTCTTGAAAGACCGCGCCATTAATCGCCGTCAGACTGATGCTCGTAATCAATTGCCCGTTGATGGCCGTCACGGTGAAAAAGTTCTGGCCATTGGCGTCTACTGTGAAGTCGTCCTCAAAAAAGCCGCCATTGATGTTGACGCCCTCAACGTGAATGAGGACTGATCCACCCGTGGATGCGTTTATATTGAAGACGGCTCGAGTAAACGTATCGTTGTTGGCTAACCCAAAAGTGAGTTGTGTTAGCGCGGTATTTCCGGTGCCACCACTGACAGTTGCCTGGCCAGATGGGTTGGCATTCAGCAGTCCAGTGCCACTGCTTGATGTAAAGTTGACGACCAGATTGTTCTGACCAACGACGCCGGTCACGGTGGTAACATTCGTGGCCGGATTGAGCAGTACGTTATCCGTTCCCTGATTGTTGACTCCTGTGACGACGACAATGTCAGCCTTGGCCGTGCTTGAGTAAACGCTGACAATTCCAAGGACCGCCAGCGCTAAGAGTGTTTTTTTCAACTGCAAAAACGTGGGCATTACCATGCTCCTTAGGTGAAATGCTCGTAAATCCACAAAGCTAAGCGCCTTGCAGAGGGAGTTGCTGCATTAGGCTTGGTTGGGAAGAGCGCAGCGGGGCAAGTGCGCGCTCGGACATTACCAGCCGGGAAACTCTCGGTCGGGCCGAGAGTACAAATCGCATTGGCACGTGCCCAATGCTAAGCAAAGCTTGGGCCATGTTCGACTTACAGATCCCGACGGAACCAGATGGCCCAAATCCTCAATTTTTTGGAGGGCTCAGAACTTACTCGATGTTTCTCGATTTGTCTAGATCTTTGAGAGTCGTCTAGTTCTCAGACGGGAGTCTAGACTTTGGACATGACGATCTGGTGCTTCTTGATCTTTTGATAGAGCGAACTTCGCGGGATTCCCAGCCGTTTTGCAGCCTTCTCGACGCGCCCTCGCTCTTCGCTGAGGACTCTTTCGATGTGCTGCTTCTCGAGTTCGACCAGCGTGAGGCGAGTATCGAGAAAGGGTGTGCCCACTTGCGTATGACCATCGAAATGGAGGTCCTGAAGTGTGATGCTTTTCTGGTCACTTAGCAGCACTGCTCGTTCGATAACGTTACGCAGTTCGCGGATGTTGCCGGGCCATGAATAAGCCTGAAGTGCGGCGATGCTGCTTTCGTCGAGGCGTAGCTCCCCGCGGCCCAGGTCGGCAGCGACCTTGTCCAAAAGGTATTGGGCCATCGTGGGAATGTCTTCAATTCTTTCGCGCAGCGCGGGAAACGAAAGCGGGATCGTGCTGATCCGAAAATATAGATCGTCGCGAAACCTCTTCTCGCGGACCAGTTGGCCTATGTCCTGGTGCGTAGCCGCGATTAGCCGCACGTCGACCTGCCGGTCTCGCACATCACCGACGCGCCGGAAGCGTTTTTCCTCCAGCACTTTCAGCAGTTTCGGTTGAATCTGCAAATCGACGTCGCCGACTTCGTCCAAAAAGATCGTACCGCGATGGGCCACTTCAAACAGCCCCTGCTTCGACGCTGTGGCGCTCGTGAACGCGCCTTTCTCATGACCAAAAAGCTCCGTTTCGAGCAGCTCGCGCGACAGGCCGGCGCAGTTGAGATCGACGAAAGCTTCTTCGGCGCGCGGGCTGTTGTCGTGCAGCCAGCGCGCGAGAACTCCTTTACCCGTGCCGGTTTCCCCGAGAATCAGGACGGGACTCTCCGTCGACAGAATCTTCTTTGCCTGATCCGCGAGCGCGCGGATCGCGGCGCTGGTGCCGATAAACGGATCGATCGCCTGTCGCACTTGTCGAGACTTGCTGGCCAATTGTTTGTGGTGATTGCGTTGTTTTTGCAGCAGGCGCTGGAGGATCACGAGCAACGTGGGGAGTTCGAGTGGTTTGGTCAGAAACTGTTCGGCGCCTTCTTTTATCGCTCTCACGGCGAGATCGATCGAGCCGTGAGCCGTTAACACCAGCAGCGGAATCTGCGCGTCTATTTCTTTGAGTCGAGGAAGAAGATCCAGCGCGGTGCCGTCAGGCATCATGTAGTCGGCGATTACGATGTCGGGCCGGGAACTACGAAACAGGTGTTGAGCATCCTGGCAGCTTTCGGCCTCCTCGATTTCGTACCCGTGCTGTTCGAGGAAATCACGAATACCAAATCTGACGGCTGATTCATCATCGACGACCAACACCTTGTTCCTGGACATTAGCTATCTCCCTCGGCCGGTATGGGGAAGCGAGCAATCATACAAGCTCCTCCATCGGGATTATTGCCGGCTATGAGTTTTCCTCCATGTTCCTGCATGATGCGATGCGCAATGGCGAGGCCCAGGCCCGTACCGCCACGTCGCTTCGAAAAGAAAGGTTCGAAAATTTTGGGCATGTCTTCGGCGAGAATTCCTGGTCCTGAGTCCCTGATTGCACATTGGACCCACTCATGCCCGCCGTCGAGCACCTTGCCCGCCTCGACTAGGACCATCGTTTGGGCCGGTGAATGCTGAATGGCATTTTCTATCAGGTTTACGAAAACTTTGGAAAGCCGCCGGCGATCGATCCTGATTTTCGGCAGCGACTCCTCGACCTGACTGTTCAATTGCACGTGGGCCACTTCCGCCGCGGGCAAACACGCGCGCACTGATCGCGCGACCATCTCTTCCATTGAAACCAAATACAGATCGCCGCGGAACGGCTTTCCGTATTCGAGCAGCTCTTCCATCAGCACCGTCAGCCGGCCGATCTCGTCGCGCAGGACGTTTGTGTAGCGCAGGTATTCCGTGCGATCGCTGAATCTCGTCTCAAACGCATCGAGAATCGACGAGATGCCAAACAACGGATTTCGGACCTCATGGGCCACGCCTGCGACGAGCGATCCGAGCAGCGACATCATCTCGCTTTGGCGCAGCGACGCTTCCAACTCGACACGCTTCGTGATGTCCTGGGCGATCAGGATCGCGCGCTCGCCCACCGAGCCAAATTCATTGATGTGATAAAGCGTGATTGCCCACGTCTTTCCGGTTGATTCGTCTTTGACCTCTTCCGCAAGCGGCGTGTGATAGTGGCGGATGGTCTCAATCAGCGCGGTGGCTTTCTTCCACGGCTCGCCTGCGCCGAGCTCGCTGACCGTTTTGCCGATTATCTCCTCAGCGCCGATGCCGACGATCTGCTCGGCCGCGAGATTCGAACGTTTGATCTCGCCCGACAGGTCGACGATCAGAACCGGAAAATCGATGGCGTTGAACGTCTGGCGCCACTCCATCGCCGACTGTTGCAGCGACGTGTGCAGGCGTTGCTGTTTCTCGTCGAGCAGTTTTCGTTCGGTGACGTCGTTGACGATTACGAGCTTGCTGTTCTTCCCGTCGAAGACGACCGGGTGCGAGCTCATTTCGACGTAGATGATCTTCTTGTCGCGGGTTTGGTGACGCCACGGGCTCGAGATCACGAGTTCGTCAGCGAAGGCGTTCTTGATTATCAACGTCGGAATGTCTTCGTCGGGACGAA
>Ga0111538_10002972_pt1 | contig 23784 bp, 22 predicted proteins | sample SoiMethybrSBSTD1_FD_79669 | JGI IMG/M metagenome (GOLD analysis project Ga0111538, IMG submission 79669) | Bulk soil microbial communities from a Populus tree surrounding site in Tennessee, USA - Soil MetaG P. TD hybrid SBSTD1 (version 2)... | ecosystem: Environmental > Terrestrial > Soil >...
CGAACGTGCTCGACAACGCCATCAAGTACAGCCCCAACGGCTCGGCCATCGTCGTTCGAGTCGCGCGACAACACGATCGGGCGACTCTCGCCGTTGCCGACGACGGTCCAGGGATCGCGTCGGAACACCTCCCGCGAATCTTCGATCGGTTCTATCGGATAGACGAAGGACGATCGCGGGAGATGGGCGGGACCGGGCTCGGTCTGGCAATTGCCAAGTGGGCCGTCGAAGCCAACGGCGGCCACATTTCGGTGGAGAGCAACGGAGCCGGATCCGTGTTCAGTATTTCGTTGCCGCCTGTTGTGTCGTCATGAAGGTTGAGGGATTCATGCAGATCTGGTGGCTGACGCTCGCGCTGATGCTCCTCGTCCAATCATCGTCGCGGGACAAGACGGTCGTGTTCGTGTGCGAGCACGGAGCGGCAAAGAGCGTGATCGCGACCGCCTATTTCAACAAACTTGCCGAGGAGCGAAGGCTGCCGTTCCGGGCGACGTTCCGTGGGACGACGCCACAGGATGACTTGTCGGTTCGCGCGGTGGCCGGGCTGAAGGCGGATGGCATCACGGTACCGTCCGGCAAGCCCACCGCGATCAGCGACAAGGACATCGACGACGCGACGCATATCTTCGCCATCGGCTGCACGCTGCCGGCAAAGGCTCAGCAGTCGGGGAAGACCGCCGATTGGTCGGACGTTCCGGACGATCAGGGCTACGCGGCGATGCGCGATGCGATCGTTCGGCACGTCAAGGAACTGCTGGACGCGCTGCAGCGCTAACGAAGAGGAGCAGAACATGAACACCACCATGATTCTCGCCGGCGCGCTGTTTGCTGTCGGTGCAAGCGAGGGCGCCAATTTCGATAGAGCGGAAGCTGGCAAGCCGCCGAGCGGGTGGACCGCGACGCAGACGGGCTCCGGCCACGCGGTGTGGACCGTGGTCCAGGACGATTCGGCGCCGAGTAAGCCCAACGCGCTGAAGCAGTCCGGCCAGGCCACATATCCCTTATGTCTCAAAAACGACACGAGCCTGATCGACGGGTTTGTCGAAGTGAAGTTCAAAGCGTTGAGCGGCAAGGAGGATCAGGCAGGAGGCGTCGTCTGGCGCGCGAAGGACGCGAACAACTATTACGTTGCGCGAGCGAATGCGCTCGAAAACAACGTGACGATTTACCACACGATCAGTGGTCGGCGGACCGAGAAAAAGCGCGTCAGCATGAAAGTCCCGTCGAATCAGTGGCACGCCCTCCGCGTAGACTTTCAGGGTCCTCACTTCACCGTGACGTTCAACGGTCAGAAGGCGCTCGAGTGGGACGACGAGACGTTCAGGGACTCGGGAAAGGTCGGCCTCTGGACCAAGGCTGACAGCGTGACGGAGTTCGATGACTTCATGTACGGCTCGAAGTAGTAGCTTCGCCTGGATCGCCGCTGCGCTTGTCGTGCTGGCCGGGTGCGGCGGCAGTAATCGCCCATCGCGCGAAGTGGTCGCCTACGTGTCGGCCGATCGGCCGTTCTCCGAACCGGTTCTGCAGGAGTACCAGCGACGCTCGGGCGTCCGAGTGAATGTCATCTATGACACGGAGGAGACGAAGTCGACCGGCCTCGCCAACCGGTTGTTGGCCGAGAAGAACCGGCCGCAGGCGGACGTCTTCTGGTCGAACGAGCCGGTTCGGACGCTCGTCTTGAAATCGCGAGACGTGCTGGCGCCGTATCAGTCCCCGTCGGCGGAGGGAATTGCCGACACGTTCAAGGATCGCGATGGTTATTGGACCGGCTTCGCCGCACGGTTACGTGTGATCGTCTACAACACGGCGCGGGTCGCCGAGGCGGATGCGCCGCGATCGGTGTTCGATCTCGCGGAGCCGCGCTGGAAAGGACAGGTGGCCATCGCCGACCCGCGCTTTGGCTCGACCTCATTTCACGTCGCGGCGTTGTACGCCGAGCTCGGCGACGAGCGGGTCGACGACTACTTTCGGAAGTTGAGAGCGAACGATGTGAAGGTGGTCGACGGCAACTCGGTTGTCCGCGACATGGTTGCCCGCGGTGACGTGTCGGTGGGTCTAACGGACAGCGACGATGTGAACGTCGCGATCGAGGCGAAGCAACCTGTGGCCCTGGTGCTGCCGGATCGCGACGGCATCGGTGGTCCGGTCATGCCCAACATGGTCTCGCTCGTCGCCGGCGCGCCTCATCCTGACGAGGGCAAGAGGCTCGTCGACTACCTACTCTCCCCAGAGGTGGAACGCCGCCTGGCCGAGTCCGACGCCGTGCAGATTCCGCTGCACGCGGGTGTGGCTGGTCCGAAGAACCTGCCGGCCATCTCGGCGTTCAAGCCAATGACCCTTGACTACGCGAAGGCGGCGACACGGGTCGAAGACGTGACGACCCGGCTGGCGGCGATTCTTGGGTTGTGATGTGGGGATGGCGGTCGAGCCGGACGCCCGTCGTTCTCACCGCAACTGCGGTGTTCGCAGTCGTCTGCCTGCTGCCACTCCTCTACATGCTGTCGGCGGCGCTTGCCGGTCCGCGGACGGGGGTGAGCCGAGTCGGTGTGGCGCTGCTCGACCGCCGGCAGAGCGGTCTCCTTTACAACACGATCTGTCTCGGGATGGGCACCACTGTGCTCGCCAGCGCGATCGGCGCCCCGCTCGGCTTTGCGCTCGCGCGGTTGGCGTTGCCGTTTACCGCCATCCTGCGCATCGTCCTCGCGGCGCCGGCCCTGCTGCCACCCTACGTCATCGCGATGGCCATGACTTACCTGGTCGGCAGCCTCGCCTCGACACTGACGGGCGCGATTGTGGCTTTGACGGTTGGGTTGTATCCGATCACCATGCTAGTAACCGAAGTGGCGGTCCGGCGTGTGGAGCCGAGATTGGAGGAAGCCGCCCTGCTCGTGACGACCCCGGGCCGCGTGCTGGCGCGTATCACCTGGCCGATCGTCGCCCCGAGCGTGATCGCCGCCGCGCTCATCATCTTCGTGCTGGCGATCTCCGAATTTTCAGTCCCAGGACTGCTTCGCGTCCGCGTCTACACAACGGAGGTCTTCACCGCCTTTGCGGCGCTTTACGACTTCGGCCGTGCGGCATCTCTGGCCGGACCGCTCCTGATCGTCTCCATCGCCGTGGCTGCATCGGCTGGCCGGCGGCTGGGACGACAGTTGATCGCGACGAGGCGTGGGCTTCACGGTGACCCGCTCGACACATTTCAATCCTGGCGCCCGCTCGCTCTCGCGTCGATCGGCTGCCTGGTCGTGGTCGTCCTCGCCGCGCCCTTGGCGGTGCTCGCCCGGGAAGCGCTTCGCGCCGAGTCCATCGGGGACGTTCTGCGAGACTCGCGCGACGCGGCCATTCACAGCCTGTTGATCGGGTTGACCGGCGCCAGCGCGGTCACGCTCGTTGCTGTGTGTCTCGGTCATGCGCGCGCGCGCGCAACACCAAACGTCGGCGCCATGCTCGATGCGCTCTGGGTCGCTCAGTTCGCGGTGCCGAGTACCGTGATCGGCATCGGATTGATCGGTGTGTGGAACCGCCCTGGCGCAGGTGGCGCGCTATACGGCACGCCAGCGATGCTGTTATTGGGGTATCTGGCCCGCTTCCTGCCGATTGGTGCGCTCTCCGTCGCAGCCATCGTGCGCTCCATCCCCGAATCTCATGAGGAAGCGGCAGCCGTGGTGGGCGGTGGCTGGCTTCGGACGATGGTCCGAATCGTCATACCGCAGATGCGAGCCGGGTTGCTCGCGGTGTGGGTGGTCGCCTTCGTTCTGGGGTTCGGCGAGGTGGGCACCAGCATACTCGTCGCCCCACCTGGTGAAAGCACACTGCCCATTCGCGTCTACACTCTCACGGCCAACGCGCCACCGGGGTACGTGCCGGCATTGGCGTTGTTTCAGTCGGCGATCATCCTTGCGCCAGTGGCATTGCTCGCTGTCTGCCTGGGAAGGCGACGAACATCGTGACGCAATCGTTCTTGCAACTCGAGCGCGTGACCAAACGATATGGAGGTCATGGCGGCATTGCGGATGTCTCGTTGGCAGTCTCCGCGGGCGAGCGGGTGGTGGTCGTCGGTCCGAGCGGATCAGGCAAGACGACGCTGTTACGGCTCATCGCCGGCCTTGAGCGCCCGGAGGCCGGCGAAATCTGGCTCGACGGCCGTAAGGTGGCTGAAGCCGGCCGTAACCTCGTGCCAGCAAACGAGCGGCGGGTCGGATTTGTCTTTCAGGACCTGGCACTCTGGCCACATCTCAGAGCTGACGAGAACGTGAAGTTCGCGGCGGACTCCCTTGGAATCACGAAAGCTGAACGCACGACCCGGATCACGAGCACGCTCGAACTCTGCAGACTGGATCAGCAGTTGGCCAGGCGCTACCCGCACGAGCTGTCAGGCGGTGAGCAACAGCGTGTCGCGCTCGCCCGGGCGCTCGTCGGGGCTCCGCCGCTGCTTCTGTTTGACGAGCCTTTTACTGGACTCGATGCTGATCTGCGTGCCACGCTGCGCAATGAGCTGGTCGCGTTGCAGCATCGGCTTCGGTTTACGACGATCTACGTCACGCACGACCCCCACGATGCTGAAACTCTTGGAGACAGGACGATCACTATCAGGCATGCGCGAATCGAGCCCGCTGAAAGCCTGAAGCGCTAGCCGTCTCAACGCCACTAATTCGCTGCTCGCCGTGCGGAGGTCTCATGCCGCTCCCCTCGTTGTCACCGACCCAGACTCTGGCGGACTTTGACATCCAAGAGACCGATTTTTCACACGATGTGCTCGGCCGGTATGTCTGCAACAACTGGGGTGAACTGACCGCCGCTCAGAATGCTGGCGGATACCCATTCGACGTAGTCGTGATCGGCGCCGGGATGTTCGGTGGCTACATCGCAGAGAAGTTGTATCGGCACGGCGCCTCGACGGCGATGCGCATCCTGGTAATCGACGGCGGCGCGTTCCTGCTTCCGAGTCACATCCAGAACTTGCCGCAGCGACTGGGCGGGAAGGTTGGTGGCGTTGACTTCCTGCGCACTCGGGATGACGGCAAGGCTCAAAATGTCATCTGGGGCATGCCGTGGATGAGCAACGAAGGGTTTCCGGGCCTCGCATACTGCATCGGTGGGCGTTCGCTCTTCTGGGGAGGCTGGTCGCCGCGGCTGACGGCGAACGATCTCGCGAACTGGCCGGCAGAGGTCGTGACCTTCTTCAACGGCACGAATGGCAACGATGGCGCCTTCCGTGCTGCCGAGACCGAGATTGGCACCTTCCCCACGACCGACTACATCAAGCAGAACACGTTGTTCAACGCGTTGAAAACCGTCTTCACCGCCGCAAAGAACAGCGTCGCAGCGGGGACGACAATCACGGTCGTCGACGAGGCGCCGCTGGCGGTGCAGGGCGATTCGCCACAATCAGGACTGTTTTCGTTCGATAAATTCAGCAGCGGTCCGTTGCTCATCGATGCCATCCGCGACGACATCGCGGCCAACGACAAGCTGCACGGGGACGTCAGCCGACGCATCTTCCTGCTGCCGCGCACGCAAGTGCTCCGGCTGAACCGTTCCGGCAACGCCGTCGCGACCCTGGACCTGAGCGTGAATGGGGTGCCTCGAACGCTGCCGCTCGCCTCGCGCGGCATCGTCGTCCTGGCGAACGGCACCATCGAGTCGACACGGCTGGCGCTCGACTCTCTCGGCATCGGCTCGACGCAGTTCGGTTCTCCCCGCGTCGGGAACCTGGTGGGTCATCTCCGCAGCAACATCGTCGTTCGTGTGAAGCGAGCGGCGGTGGGCTTGCCGACGCCGGCGGTCGATCTCGAAACAACCGCGCTGATCGTGCGCGGCGAAGCCTTGAACAGGCGGTTTCACTTGCAGTTGACGGCGTCCGCCATTGCCGGCCTGGACCCCGAGAAGAACATGTGGAACATGGTGCCAGACATCGAGCTGCAAAGCGCGATGCTCATTGCCCAGGACCCCAACTGGATCGTGATCACGCTGCGGGGCATCGGCGAGATGGAAGACCATCGGACGCTCAATCCAGACCCGAATCGCAGCTGGATCGATCTGAGCCAGGAGGCCGATCGCTGGGGCATCCGCCGCGCGTACGTCAATCTCGTTCCCAGCTCTGCGGACCGACAACTCTGGACGGCGATGGACAAGGCGGCGTTTGATCTGGCGACGAGCATCGCCGGTGGCGCGCAAAATATCGAATACCTGACGCCTACTGGCTGGCAGTCGGCGCGGCCTCAGCCCGACGCCGAGGGCAAGGGCTTCTGGCAGGACAAGCTGGGAACCACGCATCACGAAGCGGGAACCCTCTTCATGGGGGCGCAGGGAACCTCCATCACCGACACGAACGGAAAGTTCCACACCGTCGACAATGTGTACGTGGCGGGTCCGGCCATCTTCCCGACGCTTGGGTCAGCGAATCCATCGTTGACCGGCGTCGCGCTGGCGAGGCGAACGGCGGGCACGATCGCCACCGCACAAACCCCAGCCGCAACGCCTGGCTTCACCCCGCTGTCGCTCGCCGCGAGCGATTGGCAAATGGTGCGCCTGCCGAACACCGGCGCAAACATGCGCCGGTACGGTCGAGTGTTCGAAACATTCGAGTCGTACGGCCTGTACTGGTACACGAAAGAGCAATTCACCAACTTCCGTCTATGGGTCGAGTGGCGGATCGGTCGACGGGACGACAACTCGGGGATTTACATCAGGATTCCGGCGCCCACCGTGCCAAATCCGTTGACTGCGGCGGATCAGCAAGGCCACGAGGTTCAGATCGACGAGCGAGGCTTCGACTCCAGTTCCGGCACGGAAGGTCATCCGATGAAGCTGACGAGCGCCATCTATGACCTGAAGCCACCCGATGTGTTCCATCCGGTCACGATCGGGGAGTGGAATACGTTCATCATCGAAGCGAACGGTCCGTCGATTACGGTGACTCTGAATGGAGCGCTGACGAACACCTTCACGAGCAATCGGCAACAGACGGGGTTCATCGCGCTCCAGGCGCATCACCGGACATCCAGGGTTCAGTTCAGAAACCTGCAGGTCAGAAAGCTGCCGTAACGCCGGTCGTCCGCTCACGCGCCAGCTTCGCGGCTGTCGCGACGAACCGTACCAAGCTTCAAGTACAGCGTCGGCACGACGAACATGTTGAGCAGCGTGGATGTGGTCAAGCCGCAGAGAATCACAATCGCCATCGGCGTCTGAATCTCGCTGCCCGTCTGCCCCCCGCGGATAGCCAGCGGGATCAGCGCCAGGCCCGCCGCCGCTGCGGTCATCAGAATCGGGACCAGCCGCTCGCTCGCCCCGCGCTCGACTGCCTCTCGGAATTCTCGAACCCCCTCGATCTCCATCAGATGATGAATGTGCGTCACGAGCATGATGCCGTTTCGGGTGGCGATGCCGAACAGCGTGATGAATCCGATGAGCGTCGCCACGTTCAGCACGCCACCGGACAGAAAGACCCCGACCACACCACCGATGAGGGCGAGCGGAAGGTTGACCATGACAATCAGCGCGTCCCGCGCTCGACCGAAAGCGAGGACGAGCAACATGAAGACGCCGGCAATGGCCACCACACTGAGCACGTACAGCCGCTGCGACGCGCTCTGCTCGCTTTCGAACTGCCCGCCGTACTCGATCCGGTAGCCACCTGGCATCGGCACCGCCTGACGGACAGCCTCCCGGATGTCGTCGACGACGCTGCCGAGGTCGCGTCCTGACACGTTGCAGGAGATCACGATGCGCCGTTGCACATTCTCCCGAAGAACCATGTTCGGCCCTTGCTCCCGGCGCACCTCCGCCAAGGCGCGAATCGGCACGACGGCCCCGACTGGCGTATCGATGGGCAGATCGGCAATACGCTCGAAATCCGAGCCAGAGGCGGGATCGAACTTCACCACCAGGTCGAAGGCCGTTCCACGATCGAAGATCCGTCCGACCGACGCGCCCGCGAGGCTGGTCTCGATCGCCTCGGCCACGTCGCCCGGACGCAATCCATAGCGCGCGATGGCCGCTCGATTCAGGATGAACCGGACGAAAGGCACGTCCATCTGCTGTTCGAGCGAGAGGTCGACGACGCCAGGCACCGGTGCAATCGCCTCTCTGGCGCGCTCGCCGAGGCGGCGCAGCGTTCCCAGATCGTCGCCGAAGATCTTGACGGCGATGTTTGCTCGCGTCCCCGACAGCATGTGATCGATCCGGTGCGAGATTGGCTGCCCGATCGTCACGTTCGTGCCAGGCAGCGTCGCAAACTGCCGGCGTAGTTCACCGAGGAGCGCCTCGCGCGGCCGGTCGCTTTCGCGCAGTCCGACGTCGATCTCCGCGGCTTCGACTCCCTGCACGTGCTCGTCGTACTCGGCGCGACCGGTGCGGCGAGCCGTCGCGATGACCTCGGGCTGAGATAGCAGGATCTCTTCCACCCGCCGCCCGATCTCATTCGACTTCGCGAGAGACGTCCCCGGCAGCGTGTTGGCCTGGACCGTGAGGCTGCCTTCGTGAAAGTCCGGCAGGAAGGCAGACCCTGCACGGCTCACCAACAACACGGCAGCAACCAGCAGGAGAGCAGCCGCCGCAATGACCAGGTACGGCCGGTCGAGCGCCAATGGCAGCACCCGGCCGAACGAGGATTTGAGCTGCGTCGACAGCCACCCGTCGTGTCCCCGCTCGATCGACGCGGCCCGCGGCAGGAATGTGACGCACAGCGCAGGCGTCACGATCACGGCGACGGCCAGCGACGCCAGAAGCGCCACGATGTAGGCGAAGGCCAGCGGCGTGAGCAGCCGACCCTCGACGCCGGCGAGACCGAACAGCGGCAGGAACGCCACCACGATGATGACCGTGGCGAAGACGATCGACGAGCGAATCTCGAGCGTCGCCTCCCGGACGACAGTCGCCGCCGGCTGCCGCTCGCCTTCCGGCCTGGCGCGGTTCTCACGCAATCGCCTGACGACGTTCTCGACATCGACGATCGCATCGTCGACGAGATCGCCGACGGCAATGGCCATGCCGCCAAGCGTCATCGTATTGATGCCGGCGCCAAAGGCACGCAGCGCCAGAACGGCGGCGGCGAGCGAGAGCGGAATCGCGGTCAGCGTGATCGCGCTCGCACGGGCGTTGGCGAGAAAGAGGAACACGACGACGACGACCAGCAGACCGCCGTCACGCAACGCCCGAAACACATTGGCCACGGCCACTTCGATGAAGTCCGCCTGACGGAAGATGCGGCGATCGATGGTCATGCCGGCAGGGAGCTCGCCCTGAAGCGTGTCGAGCTCCCGGTCGAGGCGACGGGTCACGTCGATGGTGTTGGCGCCTGGCTGCTTCTGCACGCCGACAATGACCGCCGGCTGGCCGCTGCGGGCCCCTTCGCCCCGTTTGAACGCCGCTCCTTCCCGCACGTCGGCGACGTTTCGGACGAGCACGGACCGGTCGCCACGCAGAGCCACGACGGTTTCCCCGATCTCCTCTGGAGTTCTGGCTCGGCCGACCGCTTCGAGGACGTATTCCTGAGCGCCTTCGGTGTAAACGCCAGCCGAGGCGTTCTGACTGGCGCCGCGCACCGCCGTGAGCAACTCGGTCAACGTGACGTTGTTCGCACGCAGCGCGTCGGGGTGGGCGATGACTTGGAACTGCCGCTCGGAACCGCCGATCGGCGTGACCTGCGAGACGCCGGGAACGGCCAGCAGGCGCCGCCGCACGGTCGTATCCGCGATAGTGCGTAGCGTGAGCGGATCGTCAGTGGTGGAGGAGATGGCGAAGAAGAGAATCTCGCCCATGATCGACGACACCGGCGCGAGAACCGGCCGTTCCACCTGCGGCGGAAGTACCCCGCTCACGAGGGAGAGCTTCTCTGACACGAGTTGTCGCGCCATGAAAATGTCGGTGCCCCAGTCGAATTCCACCCACACCACGGCAATTCCCACCGCCGTCGCCGAGCGCACGCGTCTGACGCCGGAAGCACCGTTGATGGCGCTTTCGATCGGAAACGTGACCAGCGATTCCATCTCCTCGGGCGCCATGCCGTGGCCCTCGGTCAGGATGGTGACCGTTGGCGCGGTCAGGTCCGGGAACACGTCGATCGGCATCTGCCGCGCCGTCCAGCCACCGGCGCCGAGCAAGAGGAGCGCGAGCCCGATCACCAGCCAGCGATGGTCAATTGACCACTCTATGAGTCGCGTCATCACGGCCTCAGTGGACGTGGCCTTCCGCCGGCAATCCCTTCGCCGCGGAGGCTAGTTGCACTTCGTAGGCGCCGCGCGTCACGACGCGCTCGCCCGGCTGCACACCCGCCCTCACGCCGACGATGCCGGCGTCGCGCGAGAGGACATCGATCGCCCGGCGCGCGAAGCGCTCTCCGGCGATCTGCACGAAGACGTACGGCCGGCCCGCCTCCATCAGGACGGCCTCCCGAGGGACGACCGGCACCCGCTGCGACCGTCCCGTATACAAGACAGCCGTGCCGGTCTGGCCGACCAGGAGCTGACCATTGCTGTTCTGAACTTCGATCTGAAGCGGCAGCGCGCGTGTCTTGGGATCGATGACGCCGGCGTCATGGACGTGATCGGGCTTGAGATCGATGGCGTCGGGCCGCCCGGGTATCTCCAGGGACAGGCCGGTCAAGGCGCGCGCCAGCTCCGCCTCATTGGGCGGCACTTGCGCCTTTAGCTCGACGCGGTCGGCGCGCACGATGCGGAAGAGCGGCGTGCCTTCGGTATAAGCGGCGCCGAGCGCAGCGAACACTTCGGCGACACGGCCGGCAATCGGGGCGCGCAGAACGAATGCGTTTCCGGATGCCGTGCCGCCTCCGCTCCGGAGCACCTCATCTCTCTGAGCGAGCCGGGCTCGCGTCGCGGTCAGACGCGCGTCCGCGATGGCCACGACCCGACGAGCATCCTCGACCCGCCGCGCCGGAACGGCTCGCTCCTCGAGGAGCCGCTCGGCACGGGCGAGATCGGCCCTCGCCCCATCCAGCGAGGTCTGGGCCTCGGTCACAGCGGATTCCAGCGAGGCATGATCTTCGCCGCCGCTCGACAAGCGGGGCTCGAGACGGCCGAGCTCCTGCCCGGCCGATACGCGATCGCCCACCGATGGCAGTTGTCGCGCGGCATAGCGGCCGTCCGCCGGGGCGGCGACGAGCGCCTCGCCTCCGGTCAGCGGTTCGACGGCCGCCGGCACGCGAATCGACGTTCGCACATCTCCTTCGCGAACGAGAACGGTCGCGAATGGGTTCGTCCACTGCTGTTCTTTCAAGTAGGCGATGGCGGCCGGATCTTCGTCAGGCCTTTTTTCGGCATCCGCGTTCGCCGACGCCTCGTCGGCGAAAACCGTGGTGGTTCCCAGGTCGTGCCGATCCGAGAGTGCAGGGGCCGCGATCAACAGAGCCCAGCGATATCGACCGTTCGGCGGCAGTTGACCCTCGACCCGAAACGCACCGGGACGAAGCGGCTCGGAGCCGGGCAGGACGGTCGGGGTACCTCCGCCTTCCGGCGTCATCTCGATTGACGGACGTCCAGCGTTCAGGGCCTGGAAATCAGCAAGCGTCGTCAGATGCACCGCGAACCGGACGGTCTGGCCGGCGACCAACGGCGGATGCTCCATGTAGAGTTCGGTCTGGTGCGTCCAGCTGGTGACGTCCAGGCTTGGTGGCTCAACGGCTGACCCCGTGGTGTCATTCGGCGTCCCTCGACGGCAGGCTGGACTCAGCACCAGCGCGACACTCAACGCGATTGGCAAACTGTGCCTCATCATCGGATTTCCCATCCGCTCACGAGTTCGAGTTCGATTTCGGCCTGACGCGTTGCCACGTCGAGACTGGCTTGGCGGAGTCGCGCCGCCGAGCCGTTGCGGTACGCATCGAGCAATTCGAGAATGCCGCGCTCACCAGCGTCGTAGCTCAACTGGGCAATCCGTTCGAGCTGATTGGCATTGGTGGCCGTGGACGCGCGGTAACCGTCGGCTGCCTGTCGCCGCTCGGTCACAATCGCGCGCAGTCCGGTGACTTGCGCGCGGAGTGACGCGTGGAGTGCGGCGATCCGCGCTTCCGCCTCGGCGCGCCGGGCCTGGGCGACTGCCTGCTCCGGCTTCGCCCGGTCGAACAACGGAAGGGCGACATGGACACTGAACACACTGCCAACGTCGCCGCCTGCCGCGTTCGACGACTTCGTACCGGCGACAACCTCCGGCTCTGGAATCGGGCGCCGTTCGGCGGCCTTCATCGCAAAGTCCGCGGACGCCAAATCCTGATTGAGGGCCGCGAGCGCAGGGAGCGTCGTCTGCGCGCGGGCGAGCATCTCGTCCACAGTCGGCAGCGGTGTCCGGCTTGGTGCCTGATCAGAAGCGACGAGGCTGCCCACATCGGTTGAGAGGCTGAAGAAGCCGGCCAGGCTTGCCTGCGCACGCGAACGATCGGCGCGGGCCGCAGCCAGGTCAGCTTCGAGGTCCGTGACCTCGCGCTCCGCGCGAAGCCGGTCGTAGCCCGCCGCCTCACCCGCCGCCTCCCGCCGAGCGAGAATCTCGGCCAGTCCGCCCAAGCGATCGCGCGACGCGGTCATCTCGGTCTCGCGACTCTGCGCTGCGACCAGGTCGGCATACGCCGCACGCAAGGCGGCGCGCGCCTGCCGGATTTCTTCGTCGCCGCGCAACTGGCTGGCGTTCACCCGCGCGGAGGCCGCGCTGATGTCGAATTCCCGCCGGCCAGTGATCGGCAGGGCCTGCGCGATCAGGAACATGTTTTCGGTCACGCCGGCGACGGCTTCGCGGTTGTACGTAAAGCGAGGATTGGGCCAGCGCGCGGCGGCCAGCGCCTCCGCCCGCGCGACCTCGACGACGGCCTTGATTGCGCGCACCTGCGGGCTGTCATCAGACAGGCGAGCCAGCGCGTCGGCCTCGGAAAGAACGATTTGGGCGACGGCGAGCCTGGGCAGGCAGAACAGCGCCGCAGCCACGCACCACGTGCGTGTCCGCATACGACTCCTTGTGAGACAGACGGATACCGGAACGGCGGCTCGGCGAGCCGCGTTACAGGGTGGGCCGAAGGGGCGGGGCGCGGAGACCGGTTGGCGCGCGAGGCGGGCCGTGGATCGGAACGTCGAACCTCGCCTGCACGCGCTCGGCACGCACGGCGTCTGGCGGTTCGGTCAGCGCGGCGCCAAGACGCTCAGGTCCGGCCAGAACAACAGAGTTCGGGACGGTGTAAATCGCGTCCAGCGTGAGGATGGGATCGTCGTCGTGGTCGAGCGAGGTCTGATGCAGACCATGGCGCTCGAGAACACCGTGAGCTGGTACGTGACTGTGAACGACGACTTTTACGTGGCCGTGGTCCTCCCGTTCATGAACGTGCTCCGGCGCGACCATGGGCATCAGCCCAGTGGCCAGGCTCAGCACGGTCGGGAGAATCCGTGACCCTCTCACCAGGGGTGATCCTATGCGAGGCTCATCCTGTTCGCCACCATCCTTTTCCTGCCGCTGCTGGCGTGGCCGGCACGCTCTCGCCTCATGGTGGACGTCAAATTGCAGTTCCCGAGGTGGAAGCTGGATAGAGGTCGCCAAGTGATTGATTCCTTGTTGGCTTTTGACGGATTCCCGTGGGAGCTCTCGGCCTTCGTGACGGAATCCCGTCAGACGCTTCGACAGAAAGTGAGGATGCCATGAACCTCGTCAAGTTCAACCCATTTCGTGAACTGGAACAGATTCAGGAACGCCTCAATCGGCTTTTCGCCGAAACACCGGACCGCGATGACATGTTCGGATTCGCCGGCTTTGCGCCGCGTGTCGACATCCAGGAGACGGAGAAGGAGTTCACCGTCACCGCGGACCTGCCCGACATGAAGAAGGAGGACATCAAAGTCGGCCTCGAGAACGGCACGTTGACCTATCGAGGGCGAGCGCAAATTCGAAAAAGAGGACAAGGGCAAGAAGTTCCATCGCGTCGAACGGCAGTACGGCCGTTTCGTCCGGCGCTTTGCGATGCCGACTGAAGTCGAGCCCGCGCAGGTGCAGGCGCAGTACAAGGACGGCGTGCTGAAAGTGACGATGCCCAAGTCGGCAGCGGCGCTGCCGCAAGCGGTGGAAGTGAAGGTTGCGTAGCGGGCGGATCACGGCTTACGTGATCGCCATCAGTCGGGTCATGCGCCGACGCGAGCGCCATCGACACTCTCTGGAACGACACGCAAGGAGGGTCCCAGCGACCATCCAGCGCGTCTCACCGGCAAGGCCTGGCGCAGTGTGTTTCGCGCATGACCCTCTCTAAGATGTCATCGGAGAATCGCCATGACGTTGTCGTCCCGCCACATCGTGGTCGACGAAGACTTCGATCGCGTGATCCTCGACGTGCTGCGAGCCCTCCAGGATCAACGATTGGAGATTGCCGCTCGCGTCGACACTCGTGAGCTCGTCAGGCGCACGACCGGACGCGACTTCCGGCGGCATCTCGCATTCGAGGTCTGGTCACCAGATCTCGCGGTGGAAGCCATCGGTCAGGACCTGGAAGGGTGCGTCTTTCTCATGCTTTGGTTCGTCATCTACGAACTCGCAGACGGTGAAACAGCCATCGCCGTCTGCTGGCCGCGTGCGTCGGATCCGGTGTATCGACGTGAACACCCGCAACTGGCAGCGGCGGCCGATGCGCAATGCGTCAAGGCTGAGCATGTCCTGGCGGGCTTCCGACACAAGACGAGAGAAGTTGCGTCGGTTGCCTAGTGTCTCCGAGCTGCTCCTCCGTCCTCCTCGCGCGCAAGATCGACATGCGGCCCGCGGGAATTTCCGGGCCGGCGCGCAATGTTCCCCTCGGGCATTCAGCTGAAGCCCAGCCGTGCAGTTGACGTAAACTTCGAGGCCGAACGTTCTGACGTCAAGGAGCATCGGACCATGGAGCATCGACGACGGGACTGCATTCCCTCAATCATTGGCGCCTTAATCGCCGCCGCCTTCTTCTGTATCGACCTATCAGCGCAGCAGCGACCACCGGCATCGCCTCCCGCCGAGTGGGGCCCGCTGTCCATCAACCTCGAAGAGATCAAGTACCCGCACCCCGTGCGGTATTTCGATCTGAACCTCTACGGCCAGGACGTACGCATCGCCTACATGGACGTGGCGCCGACGGGCGCGCCAAACGGTCGAACGGTCGTTCTCCTGCACGGCGGCAGTTACTACGGTTGGTACTGGAAGGCGCAGATCGAGGCGCTGGCCAAAGCCGGCTACCGCGTGGTGGTCGAAGACCGGCTCGGTTGGGGGAAGAGCTCGAAGCCGATTCTCCCTTACAGCATCAGCTTGCACGCGTCGAATACGGTGGCGCTGCTCGATCATCTGCGCATCGACAAGGCCGCGATCGTGGGTCATTCAATCGGCGGGCAGATGGCAACGCGTGTTGCCTTTCTCTATCCCACCAGGCTCACGCATCTCGTAATGATCAATCCGATTGGGCTGACCGACACCCGCCCGGGCCGCGGGTTCACACCCTTCGACGGCAAGGTAGACGTGCAGCCCGATCTGCAGGCTGCCTACGAGGCTGACGTCCGCACCGAGATGTCACGCTATGTCGTCTGGCGCCCCGAGTATCTCGATCACCTGCGGATCCGGCACGGCGTGCGTCTGTCGGCTGAGTGGCCGCGCCTGGCTTACGTCCGTGAACTTGGCGGCAATCTGCGCTCGGTCGATTCCACCGTCAATGACTGGCCGCACATCAAGACCAAGGCGATGGTGCTTGGTGGCGAGCAGGACGGTCCGAGCTTTCCCGCCGATGCGCGCCGGGCAGTGGACACGCTCCCGAATGCCGAACTCGTGCTGATTCCGCAAGCTGGGCACAACCCGCACGAAGAAAAGCCGGACGTCGTCAACGCCGAGTTGCTTCGGTTCCTGGGATCGGATCCGGCCGCGCCAGCCGTTCGCCGCAGTTCGAGATAAGCCAGCTTGGTGCGCCATCGGCGAGGTCTGATGTCTTGACCGAGTCCGCGTCCCTTGAAGCGGGAGCCGAGACTGCTCGGCCGTTCAGCATCGTCCTCGATCATCGACGACACCATCTCTTTCGGCGCCTCTGGCGCCGATTCAGCGCCGTCGCCGGAGGACTCCTTGTCGTGGTCGGTTTGACGGCGTCGATTCCGGCCGTTCCGGCCACGCTCGCCGTCATCAGCTTCGTCATCGGGTGGGCGACGACGGAGCCATCGGACGCCGATCGCTGGCCCACCGCGGACGTTCCGGTGCGGGAGGTCATCCTGGCCTGGGCCGTCGTGACACCGCTCGCCGTGGGCGGGCTGCGCACGGGGCTTCGACTGGTCCGCCGGAACCGGACGCTGATTCTCTTCCTGCGCAGGTTCGGACACGACGACGCCCAGCATGCGGTGACATTTGCCGTCCTGCACACGATCGGTTCCTCATGGCGTGTGGTCACGCTCGACGATGCCGAGATGGTGCCGATCGGCGTGGCGGAGGCGCCGCGTGTCCTGTTCCGCGCAGGGCAAGTCGGGTCGAAGCACGTCCTGGCGATTGCGCAATTCGTCGGCCTCAGGACGTTCCCGTATCTCGTCATGGCGATGTGGGCTGTTTTGGCGCTCGGGCTGCTCGGGCCGGCGCTCGACTTCGCCCGGACCGGCACGACGACACCCGACCCGTGGATTCAGGCGATCGATCCCTACCTCGAAATCCTGGGAACCGTCTTCGACCGGCGACTGCCGCTCGCCTTCCTGGGCCCGACGCTACCCGGCGTCTTCGCCCTGCTGGCAGTGGCGGCCGCCGTCAGCTTCGTGACGCTTCTCGTCACGATGGGTGCGCTCATGCTCGCGTTCCCGCTGAGCACCGTGCTCTTCTTCCTCTCGTCAGCCGCCGCCTCGGTTCAGGAAGCCGACGCCTCGAAGGCCGTGGCCGTCAGCTCGGTGCCGGCGATTCAACAGGCGGCGCGGACGATCGAGCTTCGCAGCCGCAGAGTCTTCGGACCCAGGCTCGTGGTGCTCCGCGTGGAGACGCACGTCTGGCAGCACGCGGTTCGTGAGCTGGCTTCGCTGTCATCGCTGCCGCTGATCGATATCTCGGAGCCAACCGAGAACGTTCTCTGGGAGCTCCAGGAACTGACCGAGCGGTTCGGAGACAGGTGCATTCTCATCGGCCATCACGATCAGATGGTCACCCTCGCGGCGATCCCGCCTGGAGATCGCAACGCGCCTTCGGTCCAACGTCGTCTTGTCGATCTGCTGCAAGGTCGAGAGGTGCTGGCCTACAGGACGGACCCGCGCGGGCTGAAGCGCTTCGCGCGATCATTACGTGGGCTATTGCTGACGCGGTCCAGCTAACGAAGCCACGTTACAGCTGGTCCGGGCAGGCATGGGCGCGCGACAACCGCTCAGATCGCGCGCCGGTTCTTGCGATACGAGTTCTTCATGGCGATCTTGCCGTCTCTGAAAGTGAAGAGATCGCAGCCGTTCACTTCGATGCGCCGGCCATCCTTTTGCGTCCCGGTGAACGTCCATTCCGACACACCGCGATTGCCGGCGATGAAATGCCTCGGGCTGGCCCAGTGCGCGTCAGGAAATGCTTCAAACACCGCCGCGTATGCAGCGCGAACTGCCGACTTGCCCTCGCTCCGTTGTCCGTCGACCTGAAGACCAGCGGACGCTTCGAACACGCAGTCATCGGTCATCATGGCCATCAACGCGTCCAGATCGTGCCGGTTCCACGCGTCGGCAAAGCGGTCCAGCAACTGGACCAAGTCCGCGTCTGAGCGCGCGTTATTCGTCGCCTGGTTCGGAAGGTTCATGGCAGGAGATCGAATGTCATGGGCTCATCGCGAGGAATAGATAGGCTGCGAGCAGCGCGAGATGAACGCCGGCCTGCAAGAGCGTGGCGCGGCCGGGGACAATCGTCAGCACCGTCACGAGGCACGTCAATGCCAACAGCACGATGTGAATCGCATCGAGGCCCAGGTGCAGCGGAACGGGGAGCCAGATCGAGGCGACGGCGATCGTCGGGATCGTCAAGCCAATGCTGGCCATGGCCGAACCGAACGCCAGATTCAGGCTGATTTGCATTCGCCCCCGCTGCGCGGCCCGTACCGCCGCGAGCGTCTCCGGCAACAGAATGAGCAACGCGATGAACACGCCGACGACTGACACGGGCAGCCCGGCCGCGGAAACCGCGCGTTCGATCGTCGGCGACACCAGCTTTGCATTGCCAACGACACCAATCAACGCAACCAGCAGAAGCGCAAGACTCGTCAACGCTGCTCCGGCCGTCAGTGGAGTGGCATGATGATCGACGTCAACGGCAATGCCCTCGGTCGGCACCGCAAGAAAGTAGTCGCGATGCCGCCCGGTCTGAAGAGCCACGAACAGTCCATACAGCGCAAGAGAGGTAATCGCGGCGAACGCGAGCTGAGGCGCCGAGAACACTGGGCCGGGGGTGCTCGTCGTGAAGTTCGGCACGACCAATCCCAGCGTCGACAACGTGCAGATGGTCGCCAGCGCCGCACCGGATCCTTCGGCGTTGAACGCGACGACGGACCCATGACGGGTTCCGGCCAGGATCGACAACCCGACGATCCCATTGCACGTGAGGATGACCGCTGCAAACACCGTGTCCCGGGCCAGGGTTTCGGCCGCGCCGGCACCGGCGATCATCAGCGTGACAATGAGCGCGACCTCGATCACCGTGACCGCGACGGCCAGAACCAGCGATCCGTACGGTTCGCCCACGCGGTGGGCGACCACCTCAGCATGGTGAACGGCGGCGAGCACCGCCCCGGCGAGCAGCATCGCGATGACGGCGACGCCCGGTGGCGACACCTCCCTTCCCCACGCCAGCCCCAACATCGCAATCGCCACCATCGGGACTACCCCGGTCCACGAGCGAAATGGCGAACGGACGGATGACGCGGTCATGGCAGCTGCCTTCGATCGACCATCGCACTCATGGTACAGCCTGCACCGGTAGGACTTGACCGCGGAGCAAGCGGTGATGGACCGTAAGCAAGGAGGGAGTAGCAATGACGATCGGACTCATCGGGGCCGGCCACATCGGCAGTCAGCTCGCGCGGCTCGCCGTCGCGCACGATCACGACGTCGTCCTGAGCAATTCACGCGGGCCCGGAACGCTATCTGGGCTTGTCGCCGAGCTCGGGCCGAATGCGCGGGCGGCAACGCCTACCGAAGCCGCGGCCGCCGGCGACATGGTTGTGGTGACGATCCCGCTGAAGAGCATCAACACCGTGCCGGCAGCGCCGCTGGCGCGCAAGATCGTGATCGATACCACCAACTACTACCCGCAGCGCGACGGCCAGATCGCGGAGCTCGACAACGACACGCTGACGACGTCTGAGCTGCTGCAGCGGCACCTGCCGACTTCGAAGGTGGTAAAGGCGTTCAATCACATTCATGCCGCGTCGTTGACGGCCGATGCGCAGCCGGCCGGCACCGCCAACCGCCGCGCGCTCGCGATTGCCGGCGACGATGCGGGCGCCAAGGCGGCTGTGGCGAAGCTCATCGACGAATTCGGCTTCGACGTGGTCGACATCGGCCCGCTCAGCGAGAGCTGGCGCATCCAGCGCGACATGCCGGGCTATGGACCGCGGCGGACCGCCGACGAACTGAAGCGCGACCTCGCGGCCGCGCAGCGCGTCGTGCATCGGTAATGGTCAGCCGACGTTCGCCATCCACATGACATTGACTGCCGCGACGGTGAGGGCGAGGAGGACGTAGGCGGTCGCAGCCTGTCGAACCACCCGGACGCGGCGTGCCTCGTTCCACCCTGTCAGCGCCAGCAACCGCGCGAGCGCCGGCAGCACGAGGATGCCGTGCATGGTGATCGCGTGTGTCGGTTTCAGCGCTCCGCCGGTCGCGTAGGCCACCGCCGGATGGCCCGCGAAGACCTGGCGCATGCCGACTCCGATCATCACGGCACCGACGGCCATCGCGGCACACAGCAGCACGAAACCCACCTGAATCGCGAGACGAAGGCTGTGCGGGACGCCGGGGTCTGGACGAAACGCGGCGACGGCCATCGCGACCACCAAGGCGATGAGGATGACGCCGCCGCCAGCGAGGCCGCGCGTGACGAAGGCATCGAACAGCGTCGAGACGTTGAAGTGCGAAGGAACGCCGCGCCACGCCTGCAGGGTGACGAGGACGGTTTCGAGCACCGACGCCGCGGTGAAGACGGAGAGGATCGCTGCACGGGTCCGCTCACGCAGATTCAGGAACGAGGCAACCCATGCGATGGTGATCAGCGTGATCCCGAACGACAGTCCAAACACCAGCGGCTTGCGAAGAGACAGCGGCCCCATCCACGAACCCCCGCCGATCACCAGGATGACGAAATGAACCAGACCGCTGGCGATGAGCAATCCGCCGACGACACTGCTGACGAGCCTCGCGTTGACGCGCATGGGCTCAGTATCCCGGCGATTTGTGGAGAGAATGTGAAGGGGCCCACGGGAGACATCGATGCCAGAGTATGTCGCGCCTGGAGTGTCCGTCGAAGAGATCAATCGTGGCCCGCAGCCGATCGAGGGCGTCAGCACTACCACCGCTGGCTTCATCGGTGAGACCGAGCGCGGCTCGACCACGCCGACCCTGGTGACCAGCTGGCGGGACTACGAACGCCGGTTCGGCGACTACATCGACCGGCAGACGGCGCAGCCACATCTGTTCCTGCCGTACGCCGCCCGCGGTTTTTTCGATAACGGCGGCCAGCGGCTGTTCGTCGCTCGCGTCGTCGGGCCGGACGCCGTATCCGCCACGGCCGACCTCGGCAACTGCACGGTCCAGGCGATTGGACCGGGCGACTGGGGCAACAACGTGCTGATGGCGGTCACGGCGGCGTCGGCCTCGCGCCCCGGCACGCCCACGGCCGAGCGGTTCCGCATCCTGATCGCGTACTACCGCGAGGGTATCGACCCAGCGACGTTTGTTGACCCGACCGATCCCCAGCAGCTCGGCAACCCACAGCGTGCGGAGCCGACGGTTTTCGAGGATTACGACAATCTGTCGGCGGTCGCGACCGACGCGAACTTCGTCACCGCTGCCGTCAACGCGAAGTCGTATCTGCTGCGGGTGGCGTCGTGCACCGGACGTCCGAACGACGTCGCGTTTCCTGATGCCTCGCTGCACGGAGGCGTCAGCGATCCGGCGACGCTCGCGGAGTACCTCGACGCAAACACCACGGATCCCGGGCAGCGGCGCGGCCTCGCAGGGCTGATGACGATCCGCGAGATCTCCCTCCTCGCGGCGCCCGACGAAGTCGTGGTCCCCGGCCTTCGCGACAAAGTGATCGAGGCGTGCGACAGGTCCAAGGACCGGTTCGCGATCGTCAGTGCTGACCTCAACGTCGGCGACATCGCCAACCTGCATCCGCCGCGTGATACGGCGTTCGCGGCGTTCTACTTTCCGTGGGTCCGAGCTTCCGCACCGCACACCGACACCGGCCACCGGCTCATCTCGTCGACCGGGCACATCAGCGGCATCTATGCGCGCGTGGACGTCGAGCGCGGCGTGCACAAAGCACCGGCCAACGAAGTGGTGCGTGGCATCGTGACGAATGATCTCAGTCCGGACGAGCGGCCGCTCGAATTTCCGGTCGGCAAACGCGAACAGGACCTGTTGAACCCGCGCGGCGTGAACGTGATCCGCGACTTCCGCGCCGAGGGCCGCGGCGTTCGCGTGTTTGGCGCCCGCACGATGTCGTCGGACGCGACGTGGAAGTACGTCAACGTCCGGCGACTGTTCATCTTCATCGAGCAGTCAATCGATCGCGGCACACAGTGGGCGGCGTTCGAGCCGAACGACGAAAGCACGTGGAGCGCGATTCGGACGTCGATTGCTAATTTTCTACGCACCGTGTGGCGCAACGGCGCGCTCATGGGCACGACGCAGGACGAAGCATTCTTCATCAAGTGTGACCGCACAACGATGACGCAGGATGACATCGACAAGGGCCGCCTCATCTGTCTGATCGGCGCCGCGCCGGTCAAGCCCGCCGAGTTCGTGATTTTCCGGATCTCCCAGCAGACGTTGGCAGCGGCGCAAACGTAGGGGACGTACATGATCGCAACATCCAGAAGCCGCGATCCGTACTCCGCTTTCCATCATCGAGATCTAGGGCCAACAAGGATCTGTGGGAGTGGCGCAAGCAGGTGATAGGAGCTGGAGATCGCGGTGGAAGGTCTCGAACCCAGGAACTGACGGAGCGCCGCGAGCCTGTCACCCCAGTCTGTTTCATTGTGAGTCGGCCAGATGTTCGCTGTATCCGCCGGCGGCGTTTACTCTAGTGACATCACTGCAGTCGAGGGTCGCGTTGGAAGTGGAGGGTGTACATGCCGCTCACAGTCACCACATGGAACGTCCAGAATTTCCGGCAGGCGGACCCGATCTTTACGGACAAGCTGGACTACATCACCGCGGTCCTGCAGGCCCTCAATTCAGACGTCATCGCGTTACAGGAAATCCTGGACCCCGGCGCCCTACAGGCGCTCGCTACCAGACTCGGATACCAGCAGTTCGCTGCCGCCCCTGATTCGCGGGGCATTCGGGTTGCGTTCCTGACCCGGGCCGCACCCCCGGCGCCGGCCGCTCCAATCGACCAATTTGCTCTTCCTCCCGGTGTCATGGTCAACGAGTTCGGGCCTGGGGGAGCGGTTCAGGCGGTCGCTCAATTCCCGCGACCGGCCCTGAAGGTCACCATCACGCACAACGGCGCCTCTCTCGACATCATCACCGCGCACCTGAAGTCCAAGCTGCTGACGTTCGGCTCAAACTTCTCGACTTCGAACGAAACGCTCCGGGCTCACACGGCGTTCTTTGCGTTGGAACGTCGTGCGGCTGAAGCGAATGGGATTCGAAACCACGTTAATGGGCTCCTGACCGCCAATCGAAACGCCATTGTCCTCGGTGATCTGAACGACGGGCCCGAAGCGGCGACAACCGAAATCATCTATGGCCCTCCAGCCGGTCAACCGAAAGGTCCCGAGGACGCCACCAATGCAACTGGCGCCTTCCAGCGAGCCGACCAGCAGGATCCGCAACGATTGTTCAACGTGACGAAACTCGTGCCGGCTGAGATTCGCTGGTCGCGAAAACACAACGGACAACCCGAATTGTTAGACCACATTCTCTGCAGCCATGGATTGATGCCCAGAGTGGGCCTCTTGCGGCAGGTGCCCACGATGACGATTCTCAACGAGGATGCACCCAACCTTTTGGGAGAGAACCCGACTGTAAACGGGGTTATCCCGGATCACGCTCCAGTGACGGCCGTGTTTGCGTGACCGATTTCAAAATAACCCTGCCGGGACCTTCTGCCATAATCGCCAGCCGGAGGTATCAGGCATGGCACCACAGACCACCCCGAATCTCTTCAATCTCGCCGGCGAAGGCATCACGGTCTCGTACTCGACGACGAGCATTGACGGCAAGCCGCGGTTCTCGTTCAAGAAGGGACGGCAGGCGCTGAGCTTTGCTGGCAGCGAGATCACGTCGGTCGCAGCGGGCATCGGGACCCTCGTGAGCGTAGTGATCGCGCAGGTGCCCGACAAGAGCACCACGACGTTCTCCGTGCTGCTTCCGGCGATCAAAGTGACAGGTTCCAAGAAACAGGCGTTCCGGACGATCGGCATCACCGCCGTCACCGCCACCACGATCGCCGGGCCGCCTCCTGGCGTGCAGCAGACCTACAAGGTCACTCCCCTGCGTGGCTCGGCGCAGAGCGTGCAGTTCTAGCGCCCACATCTAATTTGGCTCATTGCACTGGACGATGTCCGCAACTGGCTCACCCTGCGGCGTGAACGCAATTGCGGAAGTCGGCCACTGCCAAGAATTCCACATC
>Ga0111538_10002973_pt1 | contig 23777 bp, 21 predicted proteins | sample SoiMethybrSBSTD1_FD_79669 | JGI IMG/M metagenome (GOLD analysis project Ga0111538, IMG submission 79669) | Bulk soil microbial communities from a Populus tree surrounding site in Tennessee, USA - Soil MetaG P. TD hybrid SBSTD1 (version 2)... | ecosystem: Environmental > Terrestrial > Soil >...
CCGCAGAACGACTCCGAGCAGCTCGAGAACGCCGCGTCCACCTTCTTCATGCGTCCGCTCTGCACGAGCGCAGACAGAAACGGCGTCGTCTCGCGCTGATATCCGTAGACCTGCATGCGATCGGCGCGCAGCGAGTCGACGATGATCAAGACGACGTTCTTGCGGCGGGCGTCAGCGACAGGTCGAGGGTAGGACGCACGGAGTACCGCATCACGTTCGGCGACCGCTTCACGTCTGGCCGTTGGCTCAAAAGCGAATCCCTCTGGACGCAGAAAGCTGGCAATCAGTTCCTGCTTCCAGAGCAGATCGTCGCGGCTGTCGACGCCCCATGTGATCGTGACGCCGAAGACGGCCACCATCGCCGCCGCCGTGGCGACGAGTCGCACGCGTTCGAACAGTCGCCGGTGCGTGCCGTGTATCGCCCCGCCCCACAATCCGAGCACGGTCGTCATCACCAGCAACGTGCCGACGCCGACGATGCTGATGCCGACAGCACCGAGCGGGAACGGCTCCCTCCCCGACCACACGGTTGGCGCAAATGCCACGACCAGATGTCCGGTCATGTTGCGCCCCCACGATGTGTTGCTCACCACGTTCAGGGCGTACAGATAGACCTGCAGCGTGCACGTGACAGCGAGGAGAAGGCGGAACGCCAGGCCAGGCCACGCTTCTACGAGCCCTGTCCGCCGAAGCCTTGGCGTAGGCGGAGTGCACGAGGCGATCGCCTTGACGATGAGGAACAGCGCGAGGTCCCATTCGACGATGAGCAGGACGTGCGTGGCGATGACCCTCGGGTTGTGCCCGAACTGGAACGCGAACAGCGCTTCGCCGACAGCGCTGATGAGGAGATGAAGCCCGATGAGGAGCGGCAGACGCATGTGCACGGTTGTGTCTATGCAATCCTAGTATCCCCGGAGGTCAGATGCGTCTGAATGCTGCAGCCCTGGTCCTGTTCGCGTGCGGTCTCGTGCCAGTGTCGTCGGCGGCGCAGACCGTAGACCTGGCGCCACCCAGATATGGCACGCCCTATGGCAACAACCGGAATGCGAGCGCTATCGAGGAAGTGAACGGCATCAAGCTGTACGTGGAAACGTACGGCAATGGGCCGCCGATGCTGCAGATCCACGGCAACGGCGAGAGCATCGCCTCGATGGCCCACCAGATCCAGTACTTCTCGAATCGGTACCGCGTGATCGCCGCCGACAGTCGCGGTCATGGCAAGAGTGAGATGGGCACTGGCCGCCTCACTTACGAGCAGATGGCCGACGATCTCAACGCGCTGCTCGAGAAGCGCGGCTTGAAGTCGGTCTCCGTACTTGGCTGGAGCGACGGCGGCATTCTCGGGCTTCTGCTCGCGATTCGTCATCCCGACAAGGTGGGCCGTCTGGCGATCATGGGCGCCAATCTGAATCCGGCCGGCGCCTACGAATGGGCCCTCGCCCTGGTTGCGGCGAAAGACAAGCAGATCGACCAGATGATCGCCAAAGGCGACACGTCGCAGCCGTGGGCCCGCCTCAAACAGTATTTCGATCTGCTCGGCAAGCAGCCCAACATCCCGGTTGCGCTGCTGAAGGCCATCATGGTGCCAACTCTTGTCATGGCCGGCGACCGCGACGTCATCGCCGATGTGCACACGCTCGAGATCTTTCACAATCTGCCGAATTCGCAGCTCGCCATCTTTCCGGGCGCGACGCACATGATTCCGTGGCAGAACCCCGAGCTGTTCAACCGGACCGTTGAGACGTTTTTTACGAAGCCTTTCACCAAGCCGGATACCAGGGACATCCTGAGCGCGATGATGGCGACGAACTGACGCCGGACGCCGAAGCGCTCCGAGGGGTTATCATGACGGCGCCCTGAGGCTGGAGGGTTCGATGATGACTCGAAATGTTCTTGGCGTGGCGGTGATCGCCTGCGCGGTCCTGTTGATGGCGATACCCTCGGCTGCGCATCACTCGTTCGCCGCGGAGTGGGACAGCACGAAGTGCCGCGACTTCACCGGAGTCCTGCGCAAGCTCGACTGGCAGAATCCACACCCTTATTTCTTCGTGGACGTGAAGGAGAACGGCAAGGTCGAGCAGTGGTCGTTCCAGGCCTACTCGCCGGTGACCCTGCGGCGGAACGGCACCGACCGCCAGGTGTTTCTCGACAACGTCGACAAGGACGTCTGGATCAGGGGCTGTCTGTCGAAGACCGGCAAGGCACACGCCGCCGCTGCGGGCACCTTGAAGTTCTCGGACGGCGTCATGCGGCAGGTCGGTCAGATCCAGGACTAAGACGATGACAAGGCGACACGTTCAACGTGTAGTCGCGGCGCTGATCGTGGCCGCCGCGCTGGCGGTGTGGGTCCAAGGCCTCGGCGCGCAGTCGGCGCAGAGCGCGAAGGATCAGTACACGATCAAGCCGCTGCCACCTGGTGGTCCGACGCCGCGTCTCGCGGACGGGCATCCCGACTTCACGGGTCAATGGTTTCCCAACGGCGCCGGGCAGGGCGTGTCGGGTCGCTTCGGCGTCGATCCGACAGCGATTCCGCAGTTCGACCGGAAGCTCTCGCCCGAAGAGCCGCCGCAATTCCGGCCCGAGGCCCTGGCGAAAATCAAATCGATGACGGCTACCGAGCTGGAGCTCTCGAAGTCGTCGGTCAACTGCATGCCGCGCGGCGTCCCGGCGATCTGGCTGCAGAATCCGTACACGACGTTCATCGTCCACAAGCCGGGTCTGCTCGCGCAGCTCTATGAGGTGTTGAACAACTGGCGGCTCATTCACACGGATGGCCGTCCGCTGCCGAAGAGCCCGGAACCGTTCTTCCATGGCAACAGCACGACGCGCTGGGAGGGCGACACGCTCGTCGTCGAGTCGATCGGCTTCGACGAGCGCACCTACATCATGCCGAATGGCTGGTATCACAGCGACGACCTGAAGGTGACCGAGCGCTACACGCGGCCGTCGATGAACTACTTGATCGTCGAGATCACGGTGGACGATCCGAAGGTGTTGCTCAAGCCGTGGAAGTCAGCGCCGCGCCGCTGGACACTCGGCAACGGCGAGATCTACGAGTTCTATTGCACGAACAACCTCGAGCTCGAAGAGCTCGAGAAGCTGCGGCAGCAGGAGCTTCAGCAGAAGAAGTAGGTGACCCCATGACGCCGCATCTCGACGCCGATCTCGCGGTCACGCTCGTTGACGATCGGCCCGGCATGCTTGCCAGGGCGATCAGCTGCGTCAGCGCCGCAGGTATCAACATCGACGGCTATATCGAAATCAACGGCGTCGTGCACGTGCTCACGGAAGATCTGCCTGCCGCACGCACGTGCCTCAACGGCGCCGGATTCCGCGTCGTCCAGGAGCAGCAGGTGGCGCTGGTGCCGGTGAGCGACGAGCCCGGCGCCGCGGCGCGTGTGTTCCAACGCATCGCCGATGCGCACATCAACGTGCGCTACAGCTATCTCGCGACGCGGAATCGTCTGGTCATCGCCGCGGACAAACCGCAAGCGATCATCGAGGCGTTGAAGTAGGGGCGCGGACCTCGGCGCTCTTGACGTAGTAGTCCAGCCAATTCAGCGTCTCCGCGACGACGTGCATGTTCGATTCTCGCGCCAGATAGCCATGCGCTTCGTGGGGAAGTGTCACGTAGCGGGCCGTCGCGCCGTGACCCTTGAGCGCCATGTAGAAGCGCTCCGACTGGATCGGGAACGTCCCAGTGTTGTCGTCGGCCTCGCCGTGTATCAGCAGAATCGGTTCTTTGATCTTGTTTGCGTGCCAGAACGGCGACATCTTCTCGTACACGTCCGGAACCTCCCAGAACGTGCGTGTTTCCGCCTGGAAGCCGAACGGCGTGAGCGAGCGGTTGTAGGCGCCGCTGCGGGCAATGCCGGCCACGAACAGGTCGCTATGGGCGAGCAGATTTGCCGTCATGAAGGCGCCGTAGCTATGACCTCCAACGGCGATCCGGCTCCGATCGGCGATGCCGAGGTCGACCGCTTTGTCCACGGCGGCCTCCGCGCTCGCGACAAGCTGCTCGACGTATTTGTCGTTGGCCGTCTCGCCTGGTCCCACGATTGGCATCGTCGGACCGTCGAAGATCGCATACCCCTGCGTCAGCAGCAGAAGGTGTGAGGCCCCGGTCACGCTGGTATAGCGGTTCGGCGATCCCACGACCTGACTCGCAGCGTCGGTGTCGACGAACTCTTGCGGATATGCCCAGACGAGCATTGGGACGCGTTGCCCCTTCTGATAGCCGACCGGCAGGTAGATGGTGCCGCTCAATCCGACACCATCCTTCCGCTTGTAGGTCACGAACAGCCGCTCCGCCATGGCCTTCGTCAGCTGCGGGTGCGGGTCGGTGAATCGAGTGATGGCGTGCTCGGTTCCGCCGCGGAGATCACGGATGACGTAGTTCGGTGGCTGTGTTCTCGTCTCTCGTCGTGTCACTACTCGTCCGCCGGCTTCGTCGATCAGGCCCACGATCGACTCGAAGCCTTCTGCATCGCTGCGGAACAACCGCTCGGTCGTGAACGTGCGCAGGTTCAGCCGGTCGAGGAACGGGCGCTCACCGTCCACCGAGGCCCCCTGGCCGTTGAGATAGATGGCGTCGCCGACCTGCAGAATGGTCGGTCGACCGGGACGGAACACCGGATTGCCCGGGTCGCCGTAGCGGTCCTGCTGCTTACGGTCCCACAGCTTGCGTGGTTCGCCCCATCGCGCGTTGAGCACCCAGGTGCGCGTCGTGCGCGTGTCGCGGTCGTTCTCGGTCAGCAGGATCGTCCCGGTATCGGTCCAGCTCGCGCCGCCATAGCGATACTGTGTCTTCGCGACCTCCGCCGGTTGCGCGGTGAACGGAGCGCTCAACGCCATGATCCGGTCGCGATGCGGCACCTTGTTCTTGATATCGCCCTTGTCGAGGGCCTCGACCCAGATGAGCGTGGAAGGGTCGAGCGGCGTCCATCGGTGTCCCCGCGGGCCAGTGATCACTCCATTCATCGGAATGGTGTCGGCCATCGGCACATTCGCAAGCGTGCGCAGCTTGTCACCGCGTCGATTCCACACTTCCACGTCGCGCGGGAATTGGAACCACGGGAGCAGCCGGGAATACGGACGCATGACTCTCGAGACGAGCACGTACCGTCCATCAGGCGACGCGGCGCCGGTGACGATGCCGGGCCTGCCGACGATCGAGCGGCGTCCGGTGGCGGCGTCGACGAAGGCGAGCTGTGACGAGGCGTAATACTCGAACATCGCTTCGTCGTGGGCGTTGGTCAGCAGATCCTGAAACGTCGGAATCGGTCCGCCGGGCCCGCGGTTCTCCTGGATGTTCGGGCCCGAAGGCGCTCTCGGTGCCGCTGGCGGCGCCCCTCGATCGGTCGCGACAAACGGGCAGAGCAGGGCAGAGCTGTCCGTGAGCCAGCTGCATCCACTGACGATCGTGTTCAGCGCTGCATCTGCGACTCGGGTCGCTCCGGTTGCGACGTCGGCAACATACAAATCGATGCGCGTGTCGCGCGTGTCGGTGAACGCGAGACGCTTGCCGTCGGGCGAGAAGCCGATGAGCGCGATGTGAGCGTCGCCAGGAACCTTGATGGTGCGCTCGGTGGTCGTGCCGATCGTTTGCAGCGTGATACCAGTGCCGGTCGGAAGTACTCGGGGGCCGTTGTTGGCCGGGTCGATCCGCACGCCGGCGAGGCCAAGCCACGGCCGGGCGAGCTCGGCGATCGATGGCATCGACTTGCGTGGCACCAAGGCAATGACGTCGCGCAACGGGCTGAGGGCGACGCCGGGCAGCGGCGCCGCGTCCATGATGTCGACGATGGCCTGAGGCGGCTTTTGATATGTCGGCGCATCCGATTGCGCGAAGGCGAACACCGACGTGGTGACGATCAACACAACGAGCAGCGTCAGTCTGCGCATGACATCTCTCCAGAAAGCCACCATGAGCACGGCAATCATCGAGGCGCTGAAGACGTAAGGCGCCGGAGTTCGGCGAACCAGTTCGTCACCACGGTCAACGTCGACGCCGTGTTCTCGTCAGTGAGACGCACCATCAGAAACCGGTCGCCGGTCGGTGCGACGGCATAGCTGATGCCGGTATCGGACCGCAGGTTGTAGACGCCATCGAAGACCAGCTTCGGTTGCGCCGGTGCGAACGTCGTCCGCGTGTCCACGGCCACGGACATCAGCTGCGTCTCGTTCCGGTAGTACAGTGCCCGGCCGTCTGGCGACCAGTGTGGTTCTTCACCGCCGTTGGTTGAGACTTGCCATCGGCCGCCACCACTTGACATATCGCGCACGTACACTTCTGCGCGTCCACTCTCGTCGGATTGATAGGCAAGCCAGCGCCGATCCGGGGACCAGGTGGCGCCGTACTCGTCGAAGACTGACGTCACGAGCGGCTGCGGCTTCGCGTTCGCGGCAAGCGACAGCGTCACGAGCTCGCCCTTTCCGGGGGTTCGCCCGCCGACGCTCTGGTAATCGAGTAGTACCGTCTGTTCGTCAGGGGTGACGGCCTGCAGATAGGCGCGTGAGTCGACGACCGCGAGGCGCTCGGCGTCGCGGCTCCCATCGGCTGGCCGGCGCATGAGGGTCGTCTTCCGTCCGCTCGGATCGATGGACGAGTAGTAGATCGTTTTGCTATCCGCCGACCAGACCGGTGACAGCGCGCCTTCGCTGAATGACAGACGTGTGAAGGTATTGCGCGTGAGGTCGCTCACCCAGATGTCGCCGTTGCCGGCGGTCAACGTTTGCCACGTCACAGCGACACGCGTGCCGTCAGGGGAGATTCGCGGATCGAAGTACAACCCCTGCGGGACCCCGATCGGCTGCGTCTTCCCCTGACGATCAACCCACACGAGACGATTGGCCGCCGCGAGCGCGGTGCCGGATGCGTAGGCGATGGTCCCGTTCTCGGCGATGGCGAAGTGCGAGGCCCCAGTCGTGGTGTCACCGTTCACGCCGCGCAGGACCTGCACCGGAGTGCCTCGCGTCGTCAGCGTGTTTACGTCGAACGGAACGGCATAGAGGATCGACTCCCGGACAAACAGCAGATGCCCGCTCGTCGCGTAGCGTGCCGAGCTTGCTCCCTCGAGCACCACCTGGCGCTTGCCGGTCGCCAGGTCCATGGCCTCGATCGCCGCTCGGTCGTAGTTATCCGGGCTGCCGAGCGTGCCGACAGTGAAGAGGAGCTTGCCGCGCGGCAGCGCGGCGGGCCAGCGATGCGTGCGCTCGCCCTTTTTCTCGTCGAGCGTCGTGATCGCACGCGTCGGACCACCGGTCGATTGCACTTGAACGAGCGGACCGGCGGCAATCGATCCAAATACCAGCGTGCCGTCGGTTAGCCACGCGATCCCACGCGGGTCGCCATCGCTGCCAGCCTCGCTAATCAACGAGACGACGCCGTCGAGCGTCGTCTTCTTGAGCCGTCCGGTGGCAAAGAAGGCGATCTCCTTGCCGTCTGGCGAGAAGACCGGGTTCGACGCACCCTCGGTGCCCGGTATTGCGCGCGGCGTGGCGTCGCCGAGTGATCGCAGATACAAGCGCGACTCGCCCTGCGTTGAGGCGACGAAGGCCACGAGCGAACCGTCTGGTGACAATGCGACGGTGGGCCGTGCCACCAGCGAAAGCGAGGCTTTGCTGGGTGGTTGCACGTCGAACCTGATGACGGCCTCGGCGGGTTTCGTCTCATCGGCTCGCCAGAGTGCGACACCCGTCGCGGTGAGCGCGATCGCCAGTCCAACAGCCACCGCAGCCAGACCGCGATTCACCGAACGTCTCGGCGGTACCAACGGCGTCGCCGGTGCCTGCATCAGGGTTGTGCCGGCCAGCGCCAGACGGGCCTCGCCGATGTCCCGAAGACGCAGTTTCGGATCCCTGACGAGGCAGCGGCCGATCACGTAGCGGAGCGAGGACGGCACGTTCGCCGGGAGCGTGCGCAAATCGGGCTCGCTCATGATCACCGCGGCCATCACTTCCGATGCGGTTTCGCCCTGGAACAACACGCGGCCGGTCAGCATCTCGTAGAGCACGACGCCGAACGACCAGATGTCGGCGCGCTTGTCGACCTCTTTGCCCTTGGCCTGCTCGGGCGACATGTACCCGGCTGTGCCCATGATCATGCCGACGCCGGTCATGGCGGGGCTCGCGTACGTCGGCGACAGTGACAGCGAGGTGCTCGGTCTGGGCGTTCCTGATCCCTCCAGAGCTTTCGCCAGGCCGAAGTCCAGGACCTTCACCGTGCCGTCCGCGCGGACCTTGACGTTGGCGGGCTTCAGATCGCGATGGACGATGCCCTGCTCGTGCGCGGCTTCGATGGCGTCGGCGACTTGTCTGGCGATGGCCACCGTGTCATCGACGGGGATCGGTCCGGCGGCGATCCGCTGCGAGAGGTCCGCGCCATCGACGAACTCCATGACCAGGGCCTGGACCGATGAACTGTCCTCGAGACCGTGAATCTGCGCGATGTTCGGATGATTGAGCGAGGCCAGCATCTGCGCTTCGCGCGTGAAGCGGGTGAGTCGATCGTGATCGGCGGCGAACGCGTCCGGCAGGATCTTCAGGGCGACGTCGCGATTGAGCTTCGTGTCGCGAGCGCGATACACCTCGCCCATGCCACCGGCGCCGATGGCCGCGATGATCTCGTACGCGCCGAGTCGTGTCCCTGGGGTGAGCGTCAAGATCCTGGGGATTATATGGCTTTGGCCGGACTACAATGCGCACACTCTTCCCCCGAGGGTCATGCGCTATGGCGGATCGGCATTGGTGTCCCTGTGTGGTGGCGCTGGTGATTGTGCTCGTGCTGGTCGCCGTTCCCGGGAGAGCGCAGACGGTCGATGCGCCGCGGTGTGGCACCGGCGTTCACGAGTCGGAAGCCACCGGCACGGTGGGCTTTCCGGAAGATCAGATCTTCTGCCCGCTGATCGCCGATCCGAAAGAACCCCGATCGTTTGTCAGCTACCTCCACGGCACGTTCCGCTCGCTCGACGACCCGACCGGCGAGGGCACGTCGATCGCCTCGGTGGGTATCGGCGATACGTTCGGCTTGTTTCGCGTCGGTGGCCCTGATCCGGGCGAAGGCATTCAGCTGGATGTGATGGGCAGCATCTTCGCCCAGTTCGACCTCGGCACGCCGTCGAACGATCTCATCAACGCCGATTACATCGTCGGATTTCCACTGACGTTTCGACGAAACGGCTTCAGCTTCCGCGCCAAGCTGTATCACCAGAGCTCGCATCTTGGCGACGAATACCTGCTCCGCAGCGATGAAATCGTTCGCGAGAATCTCTCGTTCGAGTCGATTGAATTCCTCGTGTCGCAGGAGGTGAGTGTGCTTCGGCTCTATGTAGGCGCCGAAAAAATCTTCCGGCGGGAGCCCGACGAATTGCCGGATTCGCTGTTTCATACGGGTGTCGAGGTGCGGTCGGGACGCGCGCGGAAAGTGCAGATGCTGGCTGGCGTGGACGTGAAGACCACCGAGCGGCACGATTGGTCACCGGCGGTGAGCGGGCGCGTCGGGTTGGAGTTGGGACGGCCGGGTCCCGAAGGGCATCCGGGGCGGCTGATCATGCTGCTGTTCGAGATGTACCAGGGACCCTCGCCGTATGGCCAGTTCTTTCAAGACGATATTTCGTACCTCGGCGCTGGCATTCACATCGGACTCTGATTCACGGCCCTATAATTCCGCCCGGAGCTCGGGGTACTGCGTTTCGCGAATTACAGTCGGCCGCTCCGTTGTCGCGGCCGAGAGATCTCGCTTGGAGGCTAGCTGTGACGAATACTCGTGTGCCTCATACGAACCACGAGATGCGCAATCGACGAGAGTTCATCACGACAGCGACTGGTGCGGCGGTGGGCGTGCTGGCAGGCGGCTCGGGTCTTCTCGACGCGCGCGCGGCGCTGCGGCAGGTCGGTGCCAAGCCCGGCAAACGCCGCGAAGTGACGATCAACGGCCGCCGCGTGAAGACCGTCGATCTCCACGCGCACTGCTTCGTTCCCGAAGTCATGGACCTCGTCAAGGACACGCCGCTCGCGCAGACGGCGAAGGGCACCCTGGGTCAAGCGACGATTGCACTCGGCAACCCGCAGCGTGTGATCGACATGGATGCGCAGGGTATCGACTACCAGGCTATCAACGTCAATGCCTGGGGCTACAACGCGGACATGGCGCTGGCGCGCGACCTTGTGGCGCTGCAGAACGAGCGCATCTCGCAGTATTGCGCCAAGCATCCCGATCGCTTCGTGGGAATGGCCACGCTCGCACTCCAGCATCCAGAGCTCGCGGCCGAGCAACTGGATCACGCAGTGAAGAAGCTCGGCATGCGCGGTGCCGCGATTGGTGGCAGTGTCGAGGGCATTGAACTGTCCGATCGCAAGTTCGATCCGTTCTGGGCGAAGGCGCAGGAGCTGGGCATCGTCCTCTTCATGCATCCGCAACCCGCGGCGGGGACGACGCAGAATCCGAGGCTGCAGGGGAAGGGGCTGCTCGGCAACACCATCGGCAATCCGCTCGAGACGACGGTGTTTCTCTCGCATCTGATCTTCGAGGGCACGCTCGATCGGTTCCCGGGGCTGAAGATCTGCGCGGCGCATGCTGGCGGCTATCTCGCGTCGTATAGCGGTCGATCGGATGCCCTGTGTGGCCGCGCCGGGGGCAACGGCGACGACTGCCGTGCACTGAAGAAAAAGCCGAGCGAGTACTTCCGTCGCGAACTGCTCGTGGACACGATGATCTTCCACGAGGACGGGCTGCGGCATCTCGTCGCCGAAGCCGGAGTGGGCCAGATCGTTTACGGCACCGACTATCCGTTCGACTGGCCGGTGGGCGTGGACTTCGTCCTCAACGCGAAGTTCCTCAGCAACGCCGACAAGGAAGCGATCCTCGGCGGCAACGCGATGAAGCTGCTGAAAATCACCTAGAGCCCGTCCCTTCCTGTCGGGCCGGTCCTTCCGGACCGGCCATCCGCTTCATTTGACGCTCGAATGAAGTGTGTGATACTCCATTGGCATGGCTAATAGAGAGCCGTCCAAGGCCGATGTGCTGCAGGGCACGTTCGACCTGATGGTCTTGCAAACCCTCGACACCATGGGGCCGCAGCATGGCTACGCGATTGCCGCGCGCCTCGAGCAGGTGTCCGCCGGCGCGCTGCAGCTGAATATGGGCACGCTGTATCCCGGGCTGATGCGACTCGAGCAGCGCGGGCTCGTGAAGGGGAGCTGGGGCACGACCGAGAGCAACCGCAAGGCGCGCTTCTACGCGCTGACTGCCGCCGGCCGGCGCGAGCTGTCGAAAGAGAAGCAGGCCTGGGATCGCATGACGACGATCATCCAGGCGCTGCTGCGCGGCGACGCCTGACAGGGAGTGCACTGATGCCTCTCCTTCGCGAGTGGATTCATCGTCTTCTCGGAACGCTGCGCCGCGGCCGGCGCGACCGCGATCTCGAAGAGGAGTTGCGGCTCCATATCGAGCTGGCCGAGGAGGACGCGCGACGCCGCGGTGAGCCCGTGCGCGCGGCGCGCCTGCACAGCGGCGGTGCCTCGCAGGCGATGGACGCGGTGCGCGATCAGCGCGGATGGCCGTGGCTCCATTCAGTGGCCTCGGACCTCGTCTTCGCGTCGCGCCAGTTGCGGAAGCATCGCACGGCAAGCCTTGCGGCCGTGCTGTCACTCGGCCTCGCCGTCGGCGCGACGACGGCGGCGTTTCGTCTGCTCGATGCGGTCCTCCTGCGCACGCTGCCGGTCGCCGATCCGGATCGGCTTTTCGTGCTCGGGTGGAATTCGATGACGTCGCAGGGAGAGCCGGACTACCGCGACGACTTCGACTATCCGACGTTCCGCCGGTACCGAGACGCCGTTGGCGCCAACGGCGACGTGATGGTCGTCGGCACGAGCGGGCGGCAACAGCTGCGGTTCGAGAACGGCGAGCCCGAGCCCGTCAATCGGCAGTTCTACTCCGGCAACGTCTTTCCGACGTTCGGGCTTCAGCCTGTGCTGGGGCGCCTGCTCACACCGAGTGACGATGTGACGCCGGGCGGTCATCCTGTGGCCGTCATCAGCTACGACTATTGGACCAGGCGCTTTGCGCAGGATCCGAACGTGATCGGCCGGTCGTTCCGCATCGGGCGACAGCCCTTTGAAATCGTTGGCGTTGCGCCGAAGGGATTCACCGGAACAGAACCCGGACGCATGGCGGACCTGTTCATCCCGGCCATGATGAATGCGCAGGCGCTCAATGCGCCGGGCTGGTCCTGGTTCCGCATCTGGGTGCGTCCCACCGGCGCCGCTTCACTCGAGCAGGTGCGCGAGCTGGTGCAGGCGCAGCTCGCCAGAGACCGTCAGGACACCGTCAAGAACTTCCCGTCCACCACACCAGGGCCACGAATCGCCGCCCACCTGAGCGAGAAGATCATCCTCGCGCCCGCAGGCAGCGGAGCATCCGGCCCACAACGGACGTTCCGTCGACCGCTGTTCATCCTCGCCGGGCTCGTCGTGCTCGTGTTGCTGATCGCCTGCGCGAACGTCGCCAATCTGCTCACGGCCCAGGCCATCACTCGCGCTCGCGAGATGGCGCTGCGCGTGTCGATTGGCGCCGGGCGCTGGCGTCTCATCCAGTTGGTCCTCGTCGAAAGTGCGCTGCTCGCGATCTGCGCATCGTTGGTCGGCGCCGTCTTCGCCTGGTGGGCCGCGCCGTTCGTCGTCTCGCTGCTGGCCCAGATCGGGGAGCCGATTCGACTGGTGCTCGATCTCGACTGGCGTTCGGTGGCGTTCAGCCTGGCGCTGACGCTGATTGTCACCGTGCTGTTCGGTACGGCTCCCGCCTTGCGGGCGTCGGCCGTTGAGCCGCTCGGCGCCATCAAGGGACACGACGACCCGCATGCGCACCGGCGTCTCGTGCGCTCGCTGATCGGCGGGCAGATGGCGTTCTGTCTTTTCGTGCTCTTCGTCGCCGGTCTGTTCGCTACGACGTTGCGGAATCTGTCGAACCGGCCACTGGGATTCGAGTCGGAGCGCATCCTGCTGCTGGACATCAACCGGCCGGGTGAGAGGCAGCCGCCACACGTATGGGCAGCGCTGACCGACCAGATCCGTGGGATGCCAGGTGTCGAGTCGGCGGCGTTCGCCACCTGGGCGCCGTTGAGCGAGAACCGGTGGAGATGGCCGGTCTATGTGGCCCCTCGCCAGGCCGAAGAAGTGTCGCCGTACTTTCTCGGCATCTCTCTGGCGTACTTCGACACGATGCGCATCGGGATGGTCGGGGGACGTGACTTCCGCATCGACGATACGCCTCCGACACTCGACCGGGAGAAGCGACCCGTGCCCGGCGTCGGCATCGTGAATGAGACGTTCTCGCGGATTTACTTCGGCGCGCAGAATCCAGTCGGCAGGCAGGTCATCGTCCGGCAAGACCAGGAGATGGACGTGCCCATGGAGATCGTCGGCGTCGTTCGCGATGCGGTCTACTACGACCTGCGCGAGCCGATGCGCCCGACCGTGTACGTCCCAATCGAAGCGGGAAACCAGCGCACGCTGTTCGTCCGCACCGCTGGCGATCCACGGGTGCTCGCGGCAACGATGCGTCGCGAAGTGTCGAAGACGTACAAGGACACCCCCGTCCTGGCGACGACGCAGAGCACGCTGATCCGGCGGCAGGTCGTTCGCGAGCGCCTATTGGCGACGCTGTCACTCTTTTTCGCGGTGCTTGCGCTACTGCTCGCCGCGATAGGGCTGTACGGAGTGCTCAACTATGCGGTGATCCAGCAGCGCCGTGAAATCGGCGTCCGCATGGCGCTGGGCGCGCGGGCCACGCACGTCGTCAAGCGAGTGGTGACGGAAATGCTGAGTCCGGTTGGTGTCGGTGCGGTCCTCGGCCTCGCCTTGGCGCTGGTGTTCGGACGCCTGGTCGAGAGCATTCTGTTCGGGGTCAAGGCGACCGATGCCACGCCGATCGCGACGGCGCTCCTGACGCTGGCGGTGGCGGCGGTGCTGGCCGCGCTGCCACCGGCCATTCGAGCGGTGCGAATCGATCCGGCGCAGACGCTGCGCAGCGAATAACGTTCGGATCGTTCGTCGCGTTCGTCGCGTTCGTAACCTTCGAGTCGTTCGAACGAGCCGAACGTCCGAACGATTCGCACGGTCCGAACGATGCCATCAATACCGCAGCGTCATCAGCAGGGGCAGGTGATCCGAGTTGTACGCGTCGTGGAGCGTTTCGCAGCCGCGCACGAGGTCGCCGACCCCGGCGAAGATGTAGTCGAGGCGGCCGATGGGAATGAGCACATCGAGCCGCAGCGGCCATCGGTTGGTCCGTCCGGTGCCGCACGACGCCATCGGGATACGGCTGGTGAGCGCGAGGACGGCGTTGTCGTCCGCACCGCCGCGTGAGTTCAGATCGCCTCCGACAAAGAGCGGCGCATCGGTGAACGACATCAGGCGCTCACTGAGGGCCGCCGCCTGAGCGGCGCGATCGCCGTTGGTATCGAAGTGCGTGGACACGACGCGAATCGATCGATACGCAGGCCGGTCCGACCAGCCTCCGCTCGCCTGGGGCGAGCTACGGCGGTCCGCCGTAGCCGAGGCGAAGGCGGACAGGACCGGCCCTACGGCGATGCCGTGCCCGCGCGGCGCGACCAGCGCGGTCACGGCGACGCGGCGTTGCTTGCCGAACGGCAGCTCGAGCGCTCTCACATCGAGGAGCGGCTCGGTGGACAGGATTGCGTTCCCGCGATCTTCACGTTCGCTCAGCGCGGTTGCTGGGCCATTTCTCATCGACGGCACGTAGGCCACCGACAATCCGAACTTCGCCGCGATATCGCGCACGTCCATCGTCGGCCGCCGAGGTCGAATCGCCTTCGGCACATCGAGCGCGGCTGGATACACATCGGGCACAGCATCGCCGGCACGAAAGGTTTCCTGTAGCAAGATGGTGAGACCGACTCCGTCGGCTGCAGCCTCGTCCAGTAAACGCGGCAGCAGAGTTTCGAGCCGTCCCGCCCCAACGTTGACGTTCCAGCTCAGAATCCGCATCCCGGTGATGTCACCTGCCTCGGGCACGCGCGATTCGAGGACCGGCCGCCCGACACTGAGACACCACAGATCCAGCCGCTGACGGTTGTCGCTCCACCGCATCCACGTCAGTCCATCAACGGGCTGGAGGCACGACAGCGGCTCGACAATGTCGCTGGCCAGCGCAAGCTGTGCGGGCGAACCTTGCGCATGCACCAACGTCGCGGCTGCGATTGCAAGAAGCGCGATGGTTGAGCGTCTGATAAATCCCATGTACGCTGCTCACTCATGCCGAGACGCCGCGCGGTTGGGCGCAACGTTCTGAGAAAAGAAGGCCACGAAAAAGTCACCGGCGTGGCGCGTTACATCGACGACATCCGTTTCGAGGATGTCCTCTACGTTCGCACGATTCGATCGAGCGTGCCGGCCGGCGAGATTGCGGACGTTCGTTACAACTTCGACCGGACCGGATTCACCGTCGTCGACCACCGCGACATTCCAGGACGCAACATCGTTGCGCTGATCGACGAGGATCAGCCGTCCCTCGCGGCGACGCGCGTGCGGCACGTTGCCGAACCGATTGTGTTGCTGGCTCACTCCGATCGTACACGACTGGCTGCGGCAGAGGTCGCTATCACCTACCGCGAGACCACTCCCAACTTCGATCCCGAACGGTCCGACCTGTCTTTCAAGTCGATCGTGATCAACAAAGGGCGGCTCGACCGCGGAATGGCCGAGGCTGCTCTCGTCGTCGAGGGCGAGTACCGCGCCGGTCATCAGGAGCAGCTCTACATCGAGCCGAACGGTGTGGTGGCCGTTCCGGAAAACGGCGGCGTCACCCTGTACGGATCGCTGCAGTGTCCGTATTACGTTCATCGCGCGCTCACCGTACTCCTGGGCCTGCCGGCGGAGAAGGTCAGAGTCGTGCAGACCGAAACCGGCGGCGGGTTCGGCGGAAAAGAGGAGTATCCGTCAGTGATCGCCGGCCACGCCGCACTGATGGCGATGAAGTCGGGACGTCCCGCGAAGCTGATTTACGACCGCGTCGAGGACATGCTGGCGACGACGAAGCGCCATCCAGCAATCGTGCGCCACCGCACCGGTGTAAAGAAGGATGGGCGTCTGACGGCGATGGAGATCGACGTCGTGCTCGACGGCGGTGCGTATGCGACGTTGAGCGCCGTCGTGCTGTCGCGCGGCATGATTCACGCGAGTGGTCCGTACCGCTGCGATCACATCCGCGCCCGCGGCCGCGCGACGATGACCAACACGCCGCCGAACGGCGCGTTCCGCGGCTTTGGCGCGCCGCAGACGCAGTTTGCGATCGAAGCGCACATGGACGTGATTGCCGATCGTCTCGGCATCGATCCGCTGCGGCTCCGTGAGCGCAATGCGCTCCGGCCCGGTGACACCACCGCAACCGGTCAGAAGGTCGGCAAGGACTGCAGCGCGCTGCAGGTGCTGCGCGAGGCCGGACGCCGCACCGCGTTCTCGCGGAAACGGAAGGCGTTCAAGGGATCCAATCGCGGCATCGGGCTATCGCTCTTCTTTCACGGCTCGGGCTTTACCGGCGGGGGAGAGGTCAAGCTGGCGTCGAAGGCCTCACTCGCGCTCACCGAGCGTGGCGTGCAGATTCGGGTCGCCAGTACCGAGATCGGCCAGGGCACGAGGACGATGCACGCGCAGATCGTGGCGGACACGCTGGGCATTCCGTACGACCGGGTCGATGTCAGCATCGCCGACACGGCGATGGTGCCCGACAGCGGTCCGACGGTCGCATCGCGCACCTGCATGATCGTCGGCCGACTGCTGCAGCGGTGCGCCGAAGACATGCGCATCCGCCTCGGACGCATGACCCCTGCCGCGTACTACAAAAAGCACGGTGGCTTCGTGGTGACGAAGCAGTACGAGAAACCGCCTGGCCTCGAATGGGACGACGAGACGTATCGCGGCGATGCCTACGGCAGCTACGGGTGGGCCTGCGACGTCGTCGAGGTGGAAGTCGATCCGATTACGTATCAGGCGACACCGGTTGCATTCACCACGGTGCACGAGATCGGCCGCGCCATCCACCCGATGCTGGCGGCGGGACAGATCGAAGGTGGCTCGTCGCAGGGGCTCGGCTACGCGCTGCTCGAGGAAGTCGTGATGCGTGGCGGCAAGATGGCCAACGCGCAGCTCACGAACTACATCATCCCGACGACGCTCGACACGCCGCCGATGTCGATCACGATTCTCGAACAACCCTACACGCACGGGCCGTTCGGAGCGAAGGGCGTCGGCGAGATGCCAATCGACGGACCGGCGCCGGCGGTGGTCAATGCGCTGAGACATGCTGGAGTCGTTGTCTCGGAGATTCCGGCAACGCCGGAAAAGATCATGAAGGCGAAGTTGTGAGACTCACGGTCAACCGCAAGACGGTCACCGTGAAGGCGCATCCGCTGACACGTCTGCTCGACGTGCTGCGTGAAGAGTGCGGGCTCACGGGCACGAAGGAAGGCTGTGGCGAAGGCGAGTGCGGCGCGTGTACGGTGCTCGTCGACGGAGAAGCCGTGAATTCCTGTCTGGTGCCCGTTGCGCAGGTGCAGGGTACGCGCATCACGACGATCGAAGGGCTCGGCGGCAGGCATCCTTTGCAGCGCGCGTTCGTCGAGCACGGCGGCGCGCAGTGCGGCATCTGCACGCCAGGCATGATCATGGCGGCCGCTGCGCTTGGCCCGCGTCCGAGCCTCGACGACATTCGCACCGGCCTGGCCGGAAATCTGTGCCGCTGTACGGGCTACGCGGCGATCTATCGATCCGTTCAACGAGCGCGGGCACGCTGATGCAGGGGACTCTCGCCGGCCGCGATCTGCTCGAGCCACGCTCGTTGACGGACGCGCTGAAGATGCTCAGGGACGAGGGCCCGCTCGTGCCGCTGGCCGGATGCACGGACCTCTACGTCGCGCTCAATTTCGGCACGTTGCGTCCGACGCGGTTTCTCAATCTGTGGAATCTCGACGCGTTGCGCGGTATCGAGACGCGCGGTCCCGGCCTGCGGATTGGCGCATTGACGACGTATACCGAGATCATCACGTCAGCCACCATTCGCCGCCGCCTGCCCATGCTGGCTGCGGCGGCGCGCGAAGTCGGCGGCGTGCAGATTCAGAATCGCGGCACGATCGGCGGCAACGTGGCGAATGGTTCACCGGCGGGCGACACGCTGCCGGTTCTGCTCGCAGCGGACGCCGTGGTCGTGTTGCGAAGTGCGGCCGGCACACGTCGCGTGCCGATGACGGCCTTCTATGCGGGCTATCGTCAGAGCGTCGCGCGGCCGGATGAACTGATTGTCGGCTTCGAGATTCCCGCGCTGCGCGGCCGTCAGTGGTTCCGCAAGGTGGGCACCCGAGCGGCGCAGGCGATCGCGAAGATCGTCGTGGCCGGCGTGTGGGACACGGCGCGCGCAGATGCGCGGCCGCGTCTCGCGATGGGAAGTGTGGCGCCGACGCCGCTGAGGTTGTCGCAGACTGAACGCGCGCTTGGTAGCGGCGCATCGCTCGCCGAAGCACAGGAGATCTTGCAGCGCGAGATCGCGCCGATCGACGACCTGCGATCGACCGCGGAATATCGGCGTCAGGTGGCTGCGAATCTCCTCGGGCAGTTCTGTCGTGTCCGGCTTTAGCCGGACCTGGAGGTCATTTGTGATCGTGGCAACGCGGTTGGCGATCGTGGCGGCGGCGTGGCTGATCTTTTCAGCGACGGCGCAGACGCAGTGGCTCGACTATCCGACCGCCGGAATGCCGCGGCTTGCCAACGGCAAGCCCAATCTGACCGCGCCGACGCCGAAAGCGGCTGACGGCAAGCCCGACCTCTCCGGCATCTGGGAAGTCGTCGGCGATCGCGTGATGGAGACCGACGGGCGGGTCCGATCGAAGTATGTCTACAACATCGCCGGATCTTCCGGACGGCGCGCCGTTTCTCCCGTGGGCCAAGGCCCTCTATGACGAGCGTCAGAAAGCGCTCGGGGTGGGCGCACCGAGCGAGCGTTGCCTGCCGCACGGAATCCCTGACGCGATGCTCACGCGCACGCTGCCGTTCAAAATCATGCAGATGCGCGGCGTGACGGTGATTCTGTATGAGGAGTTCAACAACTGGCGGCAGATTTTCACCGACGGCCGGCCCTTACCAAACGACCCGCAACCAACCTGGCTCGGCTACTCGGTCGGGTCATGGGACGGCGAGACCTTTGTCATAGAAACCACGGGTTTCAACGACAGGTCATGGCTCGATGGGGGAGGTACCCCTCACACCGAGGCGCTCAAAACCACGGAGCGCCTGCGTCGCATCGACGCCGGTCACATGGAGATCACGTTCACGTTCAACGACCCGAAGACGTTCACGAAGCCCTGGTCGGCGACAGTGAAATTCAATCTGCTGCCGGACACAGAACTCCTCGAGCATCACTGCGACAACGAGAAGTGGGTCGGCAAGCCGCGGCCGTGAGCGCGCGGGCGACTCAGTGCGTCAACTGCGAATCGAAACGACTGCGTCCCTGCCGGTGCATGTAGGCCCGCACGAACGGACAGGCCGCCACGACGCGAAGGCCATCGCGTTCCGCGGTCTCGATCGCCCATTTGGCCAGGGCGTTGGCAACGCCTCGTCCGCGGAGCCCGGCGGGGACGTCCGTCTCGACCAGCACGACCGCGTGCGGATGACGTTCGTACCGCAGGGTCGCAAGCTGTCCGGCGACTTCCGTCTCGAGGCGGCTGTGTTCCGGATTGTCATGAACGACGAATTCAGTGGAGGGCCCGACGCGAACGCCAGTGACGACCGTATTGGCGGGGGGATCGCTAGCCGGGAAAGTTTCCTCGATAGTGTGGTCCAGTTTGTCTGGGTTCTTCATACGTCGACCTCGCGTCGGGCTCTGGCTCTCACCCCACACTATGAGCAACACCTGCGCCAATCTCACTTGCTCAAACATCTGGCGAAATCGCATGGTCCGTCCGCCGGACCGTGCAAAACTCACCGATTTGATTTGCCGTTTCGCCACGCCCAACCGCAAGGCTCGGCCTCCGTCTAAGCCTGAGGCATGCCCGAGAGCGACCCGGCGATAGTCGCCAGAGCGCAAGATGGCGACATCGACGCCTTCCGTGCGCTCGTCGAACACCACAGCCGCTACCTCTTCGGCGTGGTCTATCGCCTGGTGCGTAACACCGAGGACACGCAGGACATCGTCCAGAACACCTGGCTCAAGGTGCACGCCCAGCTGGGCCGCTTCGAGGCCCGGTCCGAGGTGCGCACCTGGCTGACCCGCATCGCCGTGAATTGCGCGATCGATTACCTGCGGTCGTCGAAGCGGCGCGAGGCGGCCGTCGACCCTGCAGACCTCGAGGACCATGCCACCCAGGCGACGGCGTACGTCCCGCAGCCGGGGGCCGAACGCCTCGTGCTCGCCGGCGAAATCGAGGCCCGCGTCGGTCAAACGATGTCGTGCCTGACGGCCATTGAGCGGACGGCGTTCATGCTGCGGCATGTCGAGGGGATGTCGATCAGCGAAATCGGATCGGAGCTTGGCTTGAAGACCAGCGCGACGAAACACTGCATCTTTCGCGCGGTGCGCAAGATGCGGGCGGCGCTCGCGCCGTTTGTCGAGGTGTAACAGATGAACGCCCGGCACATGAGTGATGAGGATCTGCTGCTCGACTACTACGGCGAGGCGACCCCGGAACAGCATGCCGAGATGCGTGCGCACGTGGAGACCTGCGCGGAGTGCCAGGCACTCGACCGCGAGCTGCGAGCGGTGCTGGCTCTCGTGGACAGCGAGCCGGTGCCGGACGCGCCACCAGGATTCGAACGTGAGATGTGGGCGCGGCTCGAACCTGTAGTGTCCGGCTTTAGCCGGACAAACGAGGTCCGCCTAAAGGCGGACACTACCGCGGCGGACACGGCATGGTCGTTCGAATTCCCGCGCTGGGCGCTCGCGGCCAGCGTCGCCGCCCTCGCCGTCGGCTCGTTCGCACTTGGCCGCGTCTGGGATACCCCGACAACATCGCCGGGCGTCTCCACCGCTGATGTGCGCGAGCTGAGCGAGCGCATGCTGCGCAGCGAGGTCGAGGAACATCTCGAGCGGTCACAGCGCGTATTTGTCGAACTGGTCAACGCCGATGACTCGGCGCCGGTGCGGCTGGCGAGCGATCGCGAACGCGCCGCCGATCTGGTCGCCGCGGGCCGCCTGTATCGCCGGTCCGCCGAAGAGATGGGTGACGCCGACACCCGCGACCTGCTCGAGGACGTCGAGCGTGTCCTCGTGGAGATCGCTAACGGACCTGAGGTTGAGTCGTCCAATGATTTGTCGGAAGTGCGAGCCCAGATCACCGATCAGGACCTGATCTTCCGGCTGCGTGTGATGACGGCGGGGATGCAGGCGCGCGAACGGCGTGCCCGACCCACTTGGTAGGGCGCCTCCTTTGGAGGCGCCGCTGGAGAGCATGATGAGAGGAACCCTAGGAAGGACGATCGCGTGTCTTGCGCTGGCCCTCGCGGCCGCGTCGCCTGCGGCGGCAAGGCAGGACGATCGCCGCCGGTCCGAAAGGACCGGCCCTACCAGCTCCGTGCGGCTCGAGGCCGAGCAGGCGTTCGAGCGAAACAGCAGCGAGCGTGAGCAGGCCGCGCGTGACCGCGAGCAAGCCGCGCGCGAGCGTGAGCAGGCGGCACGCGAGCGCGAGCGGGGCTCGCAGGCGCGGGTGGAGGGCGCCTACGAGCGCGCTCAGCGATCGATCGAGCGCGGGGAGTGGGCGCGGGCCATCGATCAGTTTCGCGAGTTGTCAAACGCCAACTTCCCGCGCGCCGACGCCGCGCTCTACTGGCAGGCGTATTCGCTGGACCGCTTGAACCGTCAGGCCGAGGCGCTGACGACTGTCGCCGAGCTGCTGAAGAACTATCCGATGAGCCGATGGCTGAACGATGCGCGGGCGCTCGAGATCGCGATGCGTCAGCGCGCCGGCCAGCCGGTGTCGCCGGATCAGCAGAATGACGATGACCTCAAGCTGCTGGCGATTCAGGGCCTGCAGCAGATGGACCCGGCGCAGGGCGTGCCGCTCCTCGAGAAGATCCTGCAGGGGACGCAGTCGCCGCGCTTGAAGGAACGCGCGCTGTTCGTCCTGGCGCAAAGTGGTTCCGACCGCGCGCAGCAGGTACTCGCCGGCGTTGCGAAGGGCAATAGCAATCCGGATCTTCAGCGCAAGGCCATTCAGTATCTCGGCATGCACGGATCGGCTGCCAATCGGCAGGTGCTTGCCGACATCTACGGGTCATCGGCCGATATCGACATCAAGCGGCAGATCCTCCGTTCGTTCATGATGGCGGGCGACAAGCAGCGGGTGCTGGCTGCAGCCACCACCGAGAAGTCACCCGAGCTGCGATCGGAAGCCGTCCGTCAGCTCGGCATGATGGGCGGACGCGACGAGCTGTGGCAGCTCTATCAGAAGGAGTCGTCGGTTGACGTCAAGCAGCAGATGCTGCAGGGCATGATGATGGGTGGCGACGCCGCGCACCTCACTGAGGTGGCGACCTCCGAAGCGAACATGGATTTGCGTCGCAAAGCGATCCAGCAACTGGGCATGCTCGGCGGGGGACGTTCGGGTGACACGCTGATCAACATCTACAACCGCCAGAGTGATCCGGGCGTGAAACATGCCGTGATCGACGGGCTCTTCTTCTCCGGGAATGCCACCGCGCTCGTCGCGCTCGCCAGGAAGGAGACCGATCGCGACCTCAAGCGCCGGATCGTCGAGAAGCTGACGCTCATGAGGACGCCCGAGGCGCGCGATTACATGCTGGAACTGCTGAAATGAGGCGAGCCATGAGAGCGGTCTGCTTTATCGCGATGTGTGTGCTGGCCGCCGCCGGCGCGGCAGCGGCGCAGACGCCGGCGCAGACGCCATCAGTGGTGAACGGCACGCTCGATGTGCGTCCACTGACCGGAGCGCTCGATCGAGAGCTCGACTCGCTCATCGCCCGCACGACCGATCCGATGTGGGTCGGCTACGCCGTCGCGACGAACCCGCGCGGTGGAGACAATGGCTGCTGGTCCAGCCGGGACGGATTCGCGCGGCGTGTCGGCCCCCTCGACTCCGCTCGGGACAGGCCGGTGAAGCTCGAAGGGTCGGACACGCTGTATGTGCTCTATCGCATTGCCGATCGCCGAGTCGATCGCATCCAGTTCTCGTCACCTGAATGCCCGCTCGATGCCGGTGGTCTCACGATGCGGTGGCTGACAGGCGTCACCGCGGCAGCGAGCCTCGATTGGCTCACCCGCTTCACCGCCGGCGAGTCAACTCGCCGTCTGCAGAACCAGGCGGTCGTCGCGATCGCGCTTCATGGCGATCCACTGGCACTCGATCGCCTGTTGTCGCTGGCGCGCACGGGCAAGGACGCGCGCCTGCGTGGCGACGCGCTGTTCTGGGTCGCCCAGCGTGCAGGTACGAAGGCGCTGGAGACCGTCTCGAACGCGATCGACAACGACCCGGACACCGAGGTCAAGAAGAAGGCCGTCTTTGCGCTCAGCCAGATGCCGAAGGACGAGGGCGTGCCGAAGATGATTGACGTCGCCCGCACGAACCGGAATCCCGAGGTCCGGCGTCAGGCGATGTTCTGGCTCGGTCAGTCGGGTGACCCGCGGGCGCTGCAGTTCTTCGAGGACATTCTTCGGAGCAAATGAGTTTGCGGTGGGCCTACTGGTTCGCGGCGCCGACTCCGCACGAGGCACCCCAGCGCGCTGGGAAACGCGCGCCGGGGACCCCGCCGCCGGGAAA
>Ga0111538_10002974_pt1 | contig 23774 bp, 19 predicted proteins | sample SoiMethybrSBSTD1_FD_79669 | JGI IMG/M metagenome (GOLD analysis project Ga0111538, IMG submission 79669) | Bulk soil microbial communities from a Populus tree surrounding site in Tennessee, USA - Soil MetaG P. TD hybrid SBSTD1 (version 2)... | ecosystem: Environmental > Terrestrial > Soil >...
ACTTCCTTGCCGAAGGCGACGAAGTCCGGGTTGCGCGCGACGAAGTCGGTCTCGCAGTTGGTCTCGAGCAGGACGCCGATGCGCCCGTTGCCGTGGATGTACGAGTTGACCACGCCCTCGGTCGCGATGCGCCCCGCCTTCTTGGCCGCCTTGGCGAGCCCCTTCTTGCGCAGGTAATCGATCGCCTTGTCGATGCTGGCCTCGCACTCCACCAGGGCCTTCTTGCAGTCGGCCATGCCTGCGCCGGTGCGCTCGCGCAGCTCCTTGATCATGTCAGTGGTGACGTTCGACACGGTGCTTCCTCGTTCCTTCTAGATGTCGTCGGGGGTGGCGGAGGCCTCGGGGGTCAGCTGGCTGCCGCCCTGGGCGATTTCGACCCGGGGGCCGTCGCCGCCCGAGCTCACGTGGATGACGCGCTCCTCCGGCTCTTCCTCGACCTTGCCGCGCGCGACCCCGCGCTCCTTGTGCAGCTTGGCGCCGATGGCGCAGGCGTCGGCGATGCGGCCGGCGAACAGGCGGATGGCGCGGATGGCGTCGTCGTTGCCCGGGATGACGTAGTCGATCTGGTCCGGGTCGCAATTGGTGTCGGTCACCGCCACCACCGGGATCTCGAGGGTGCGCGCCTCGGAGACCGCGATGTGCTCCTTGTTGGGGTCGATGACGAAGAGCGCGCCCGGCAGCTTGGACATGCCCTTGATGCCGCCCAGCGAGCGCAGGAGCTTGTCCCGCTCGCGCCGGATCTGCACCTGCTCCTTCTTCGACAGCGCCGCCAGCGTCCCGTCCTCCTCCATCTTCTCCAGCCCGCGCAGGCGCTCGAGCGAGCCCTTCACGGTCTTGAAGTTGGTGAGGGTGCCGCCCAGCCAGCGCTGCGTCACGTGGAACTGCCCCGAACGGGCCGCCTCCTCGCGGATGACGTCCTGCGCCTGCTTCTTGGTGCCGACGAACAGCACCGACTCGCCGCGCGAGCAGATGTCGATGACCGCCTGGAACGCGCCGCGGAACAGCTTCACGGTGTGCTGCAGGTCGATGATGTGGATGCCGTTCCTGGCGCCGAAGATGAACGGCTTCATCTTCGGGTTCCACCGGCCGGTGTTGTGGCCGAAGTGGACGCCCGCCTCGAGCAGCTGGCGCATCGTGATCGGCGGCGCGCCGGGATCGCCCATCGCGTGGGCCTGGGTGTTTTCCATGTTTTCCTCCGTTGGTTTCCGCCGACCCCGTCATCGGCGCCCGGAACCCACCGAAGTGGGCACGGCCGGTCGCCTCGAGGGTCGTGAGTGGTGGTCGTCCCCGATACTCGGAGGACGCGCGCGATCTACCACGCGGTCCACCCGGGTGCAAGCCCCTGAAAGCCCGTGGGTTCCAGGCTCGCGTGATACCATGGAGGCGTGAGCACAGGCAGACTCTTCCGGCCCGAGACCTCCAATGATTTCCCGCGGCTCGAACGCCTGTTCGAGATGGCCAAGAAGGACTTCTGGAACGAGAGCACGGTCATCGACTGGGACCGCCCGCTCGAGCTCCCGACCGCGATGCGAGCGCCGCTCGCCAAGGTGCTCTCCACCGTCTACTACGGCGAGCGGGCCGCCCTCGAGGTCGCCTCGCAGCTCATCCCGATGGTGGAGGACGAGCAGTGCAAGTTCGCCCTCGCCGCCCAGGTGATCGAGGAGGCCAAGCACGTCTCGGTCTTCCGCCGCCTCATCAGCAAGCTCGATCGCATCTACCCGGCCAACTTCTGGTCGCGCCAGGTCCTGGCGGATCTGGTCCGCACCCGCAGCGCGGTCGCCAAGCTCATCGGCATGCAGCTCATCGTCGAGAACTTCGCCAACCACCTGTTCCACGTCCTCGGCAAGGCGATCCCCGACCCGCACGTGAAGGAGGTCCTTCACTACGTCGAGCGGGACGAGAAGAAGCACACCGGCCTGGCCGCCATCTACCTGCCGAGCGTGCTTCGCAACCTGCGCCCCTGGGAGATCCCGTATATCAAGGCCAAGCAGATGTACTGGGGCTTCTGCCTCGAGCGCACGACCTACGCGCACCGCCACGAGGCGGCCGACCTCGGCATCGACCTCTACGAGGCGATGAAGAAGGTGCTCGACGCCCAGGATCGCATGGTCAGCGAGATGGGCACCCGGCGCGGCATCTGGAAGAATCGCACTCTCGAGCGCATCAGCCTGGCCGCGTTCAAGAGCGATCGCGATCGTCGTCAACGCCGCGCCTCTTGACTACAGGTCAGCTGCCTCATCGTCGCGAGCTCACTCGCCCAGTGCAGCGCGCGTACACCACACACCACCCGAGCGGTGGGTGGTGCGGCCGTTGACCGACCCACCCCTGGTGCATATGACTGGTGGGGGCGATGGGCTCGGGCACCTCCAGGAACAACCGGGTTCGCCACGACGTGGTGGCCGGCATCATCGATGCGCTGCCGGCCGCGGTGGCCGAGGTCGATCCCGACCTCCGGGTGCGCTTCGTCAACCGCCTGTTTCGCGACTGGTTCGTCGGCGCGCGCCGGAAGCTGGTCGGCACCTCGTTCGCCCAGGTGGCTCCGACCTTCGCCGATGCCTTCCGCCGCGCCATCGAGTCGGCCTTCTCGGGCAACTCGTCGGTGCAGGAGGCCAGGATGCCGCCGGCGGAGGGCCGCGCCGCCCGGGAGATCCGGGCCACCTGCGTGCCGCGGCGCGACGCCGACGGCGGCCTGGTCGGCGTCGTCGTCTCGGCGGTCGACGTCTCCGAGGAGAGGCGCCGCCTGTCGGGCGAGCGGATCCTGGCGCAGGCGACCGAGGACCTGTTCGCCACCTTGCGGCCGGAGAGCGCGCTGCAGAGCATCGCCGACAACGCCGTCGCCTACCTGGCCGACTGGATCTCGATCGAGCTGGTGCGCGACGACGGTCAGATCGACCAGGTCGCGCTGGCCCATCGCGACGCGGATCGACTCATCCTGGCCGGCCAGATCCGCCGCCGCTTCCTGCCCCACGCCGCCCTGCGCCGCGCCATCGAGCTCGGCGCCCCTCAGCTGGTCGACCACGCCGGCGACGAGGCGCTGCGCGAGCGCAGCGAGGATCCCGTCCTCCTCGAGCTCCTGCGCCGGATGGACATCGGCGCCACCCTCATCGTCCCGATCATCGCCCACGGCCATGTGTTCGGCGCGATCGAGCTGGTCCGGTCACGCACCGGCGGGCGCAACTTCTCCGCCGCCGACCTGGCGCTGGTCGAGGAGCTGGCCCGGCGCGCCGCGCTGGCCATCGAGAATGCGCGCCTGTTCGAACAGACCCGCCGCGCCGTGGTCGCCCGCGAGCAGCTGCTCGCCATCGTCTGCCACGACCTGCGCGACCCGCTGGGCGTCATCCGCGCCCGGTCGGATCTGCTCAGGCAGCACATCGACAGGCTCGGCAACCCGGCAGGGCTGAGCGTCGAGGCCATCGAGCGCGCGACGATCCGCATGGACTCCCTGGTGAGCGCCCTGGCCGACGCCGCCAGCCTGCGCGCAGGCCGCCTCGCCATCCATCCGCGGCCGTGCGACATGGTCGAGCTGGCGCGCGATGCCGTGGAGGGCGTGGCCGATCTCGCCGCCGACAAGAACATCCGCGTCTCGCTGGCGGTCGGCGCCGAGCGGGTGATGGCGATGATCGATCCGGATCGCGTCGCGCAGGTGCTGGCCAACCTGCTCGGCAACGCGGTCAAGTTCACCCAGCCGGGCGGCCGGGTCGACCTGCGCATCGCGCCGGGCAAGAGAGAGGTCCACTTCACGGTGGTCGACAACGGCCCGGGCATCGCGAGCGAGGACCTGGCGCGCATCTTCGATCGCTACTGGCAGGTCGAGCCGGGGCAGCGGCGCTCGTGCGGCCTCGGCCTCTACATCGTGCGCGGCATCGTCGATGCCCACGGCGGCCGCATCTCGGCGGAGAGCCAGCTCGGGCACGGCACCGCGTTTCGCGTCGCGCTGCCGATCGGCGACCGCCTCGACGCCGATGCCTCGGGCGAGTGGGCCATCACCTCCACCACCCCGACCTAGGGAGAAGGGACGTCAACCGGAGTCCGGAAACGGGAATCCGGAAGCTGGAACCGGGAACTGCGCGGCGTCGGGCGATCGGGATCTGTCCCGGCTTCGGGGCTCGGACGAGAGCGTTGGGATGTTCCCGGTTTCCGGTGTCCGGCTTCCGGCGTCCAGTTGACGTTCTTCTCAGGCGTTGGCCGGGGCGCCGAGGCGGGCGAGGAGGAGATCGCACTCGAGCCACTCCTCGCGCCGGCGGTGGAGCTCGGCGCGCCGGACCAGGAGATCCTGGCGCTCGGGCGAGAGCTCGCTGGCCCGCTCGACCGCGTGCAGCGCGCCGGCGGTGTCGTCCTTGCGGACCTCGTAGGCGGTGGCGATGACCAGCCACAGCTCGACCGCCTTGCGCGGGTTCTGCTCCTCGACCCGCCGCGCGAAGTCCTCGCAGGTGGCGAAGTAGTCGTCCCAGCGGCCGGTTCGCTCGGCCAGCTTCTCGAACGGCTTGAGCATCGAGCGGTCGGCTTCGGGGCTCATGAGGACGGCGACCAGCGCGTCGAAGGCCGCGTCGCCGTCGTCCGCCTCGGCGTTGTTGGCCAGCTCGGCGGCGACCGACTTGCGCTCCGCCTTGGGCGCGTTGGCCAGCCGGTCGGCCAGGAGACCGGCCAGACGCGCGTCGAGCTCGTGGCGCCCGGCCTCGTCGAGGAGCGGCCGCTTCTTGTCGTGCAGGAGCTGGTAGAGCTCGTCGTAGCGGCGCCGCTTCTCGAACAGGCGCGCCAGCTCGTCGATCCCCTGCCCGGTGGGCGACAGGTCGATGACGCGCTGGTAGGTCTTGACCGAGCGGTCGTCGTCGCCGATCTCGTCGGCATACACCCGCGCCAGCCGCAGGCGGATGCGGATCTGGTCGTCCATGGTCAGCGGCTGCCCGGCCATCTCGCGGTAGGCCTCGGCCACCTCCTCCCAGCGGTCCTCGAACGCAGCGGCGTCCTCGAGCGCGGTCGCCGAACCGTCGTCCTCCGGCATGACGCGGACCACCTGGAGCAGCTGGTCGAACGCGCGCTTGGCGTCGCCGCGCTTCTGCCACAGGCGCGCCGACTGGCCGAGCAGCTCGGCCCTGCGGCGCTGGTCCTCCTCCGACTCTGCCACCCGCTGGAAGGCGAAGGCCAGCCGCGGATCCTCCGGCTCGAGCTCGATGGCGCGCTCGTACCAGGGAAAGGCCTGGCCGCCGACCGCCAGCCGATCGTCGAGATCTGCCACCACCGCGACCAGGTTGAGGAACGCCTCGCGCTCGCCCGGCCGGTCGAGCAGCGCGCTGGCCAGGTCGTTCACCCGCGCCAGCACCAGCCCCTCGACCGAGGCCCAGTCCTCGCGCGCGGCGTGCAGCCGGAGCAGCGCGGCCACCGCCGCGAGGTCGTCGCTGTCGAGCTCGAGCACCCCGTTCCACGACTCGATCGCCTTGCCGGGCTCACCGCTCGCCTCGGCCATGGCAGCCAGCCGCTTGAGGAGCGGGACCACCTCGGCAGGGTCGAGCCCGCCCTGCGCGACCCTTAGCACCTCGACCAGCTTCTCGGTCTGCTTCTCCGGGTCGTAGAGGCGCGCCAGCTGCTCGGCCGCCTCCTTGTGCTCGGGATCGATCGCGCGCACCGCCTCGAAGAGCTCGAGGGCGCGCGAGCGGCCCGACTGCATCCCCGACTCGAGGTGCATGCGGGCGACCCGCAGGCAGAGCTCGAGCCGCTCGTCGCCCGCCGCCTTCTTGAGCTCCTCCTCGAAGGTCTGCAGGCAGGTGCGCAGCGCACCGCGCTGGCGGCTCAGCGCCTCCAGCTCCTCCCACGCACGTCTTGCGGCGTAGAGCCGCCGCAGCGCGGCGAACGCATACCGGTTCTCCGCGTCGCGCTCCATCACCTGCCGCCAGATGGCCTCCGCCTCGTCCGGCTGGTGCAGGTGCGACTCGGTGGCCACCGCTGCCTTCTGCAGGAAACTCACCGCGTCCGGCAGGTTGTCCGGATGCGCTGCGAGCTGGCGGCACACCTCGACGAAACCAGACCAGTTGCGCTGGCGCTCGTGTGTCGTGACCAACCTGCGCAGGCCAGCCACATCGGCAGTCGACTCGGACACCGGTGCTGGGCCCAGCATAGCGATCGTCAGCCGGCGACGGAAGCGCGCGGCGGCGGCTCGCACCTTTTCGCACGACTCACCACCCGATCCGAACGCCGCTCGCGATTGACACCGCGCGTATCGACGGCCGAACATTGCTCTCCTGGCGCCACGGGGAAGGCTCCAGCCGGGGCTGGCGCCTGCGCACAGGAGGGCACGTGACGAAGGAGAGCGGTTCGGCCAGCGACTGGGACAGCGGGGCGGCGAAGGGAGCAGGGGTGATCGGCAAGAACATCCGCATCAAAGGCGTGGTTCGCGGCAAGGAGGACCTCGTGGTCGAGGGCGAGGTGGACGGCAGCATCACGCTGCCGGAGCACCACATCACGCTCGAGCGCCCGTCGCGCACCACGGCCGAGGTCAAGGCGCGCAACGCCACCATCCGCGGGCGGCACCGCGGCAACGCCGAGGCGATCGACAAGATCGAGATCACCGCGGAAGCCGTGATGATCGGCGACCTCCGGGCCCCGCGCCTCGTCATCCGCGAGGGGGCGAAGTTCCGCGGCACCGTCGACATGGAGGTCCCGCTGCCGCCCGGGCTCGAGCCCGGCGAGAAGAAGCCGCACGAGCGCGGCGAGGGCAAGAGCGAGGGCCAGGGGCAAGGCAACCAGGGGCAAGGCAAGAAGAAGAACCGCGGCGGCTCTGACTGACGAGCTCGGAGGGGGAAACGACAATGTCCGCTGAGAAAACCATTCTGGGGCCGACCCTCGAGATCGAGGGGGAGATCGAGGGGAGCGAGGACCTCGTCATCCAGGGCAAGGTCAACGGCCGCATCGTCTCGAAGAAGTCGCTGACCATCGACGAGACCGGCGACGTCAACGCCACCGTCACGACCGAGGGCCTGGCGGTCAGCGGGCGCCTCAACGGAAACGTCGAGGCATCCGACAAGGTCGAGATCCGGCGAGAGGGCACGATGATCGGCGACATCAAGGCGCCGAGGGTCGTGATCGCGGACGGGGCGAAGTTCAAGGGCCGCGTCGAGATGGGCGTCGACTGACCGAAGGGAACTGGACGATGGCCGACATCAAGGACAAGTGCACGATCATCGGGCCGACGATCGCGATCCGCGGCAAGGTCAAGGCGGACGAGGATCTGGTCATCCGCGGCCGGATCGATGCCTCGATCAGCTCGACCAAGCTGGTCCACATCGACAAGGACGGCGTGGTCAAGGCGAACGTCGAGGCGGAATCGATCCTGATCAGCGGCGTGGTGGTGGGCGACATCACCGCCACTGCGCGCGTCGAGCTGATGGGCACCGCGCGGGTGGTCGGCGACATCGCCAGCCCGCTCATGGTCATCAACGACGGCGCCCGGCTGCGCGGCAAGATCGACATGCCGGCGGTGGATCGCGCGATGGAGGAGAAGTACGTCGAGCAGCCGAAGCCGCCGGTCGTCGCCAAGCCGGCGATCGCGGCGGCGCCGCTGCCCGGCGCGCGGCCGATCGAGCCGGTGGTGGCGGCCAGGGGGAAGGAGCCGGTCAAGCCAGCCGAGCAGGCCATCCCGAAGGCGATCGCGAACGAGAAGGGCACCGACCGGACCGCGGCGCCTCAGGTGATGAGCACGCGGCCGGGAGAGGTCGCCCGCAAGCCGGGCTCGGTCGAGCCGGTGCGGCCGACCGGCATGGCCGACAGCGGGCGCAAGCCGCTGCCGGGCGTGGACACCAAGCCGGCGGACAAGGACAGCGACCTCGACATCGACGCCATCGTCGACTCCTTCGGCATCGAGCCGGAGGTCGAGGAGATCGAGATGGGCGACGACCAGGAGCTCCTGTCGATCTACGACGTGGACGGCGGGCAGAACCAGGAACCGACCCAGGTCGGCGGCAACCCGATCGTCGCCAAGAAGAACTAGAGCAGATCGATGGCGAGGGCGGCGGTCCAGGCGAAGTCCTCGGCGCCGCAGCCCTCGCCGCTCTTCGGGTCGAAGTACTCGCGGAAGCCCGAGCGCTCGACCAGCTCGAGCGTGCGCCCCACCAGCCGATCGGCGGCGCCGGACTGTCCGGCCCGGCGCAGGCCGTCGATGAGCATCCAGTTGACGTTCACCCAGGTCGGGCCGCGCCAGTAGCGGCGGCCGTCGAAGGACGGGTCGGCCGTCGGCACGCTGGGGACCGGCCAGGGGGCGTCGAAGGCGCCGCCTGGCTCGAGGCGCGCCGCCAGCGCCGCCGCCCGCTCGGCCGCAACGCCGGCGAAGAGCGGCAGGAGGTGGGCCACGTGAACGGTCTCGATCGGCTCGTTCGACACGATGTCGATGTCGCGGTAGATCGCCCGCTCCGCGTCCCACAAGGGGCCCTCCAGCGCGGCGAGCAGCCGGGCCCGGCGCGCCGCGGCGCCGGCGGTGTCGACCTCGAGCGCGGCGCCGAGCCACAAGAGGTCCTCCTCGGCGCGCGCCAGGATGGCGGCGATGGCGACGTCGGCCACCAGGAGCGGCTCGCTGTCGGGGCGCGGCGGGGCGAAGCCGAGCCGGGCCCGCTCGTTCACGATGAAGAAGTAGCGGTCGTAGTCGTGGCGGGTCGGCCGCTCGGCCGCATCGACGATGGTGTTGTCGACCCGGCGGTACTCGATGGCCCCCGGCTCGATGCGCGCCATCGCCGCGTCCCAGCGGGGTGCGTTGTCCATTCCGCTCTCCCATGGATGGACGATGGCAGGCGCGCCCAGCCCGCGCGGATCGCGCGTCTCCATGAACCAGTGGTGCCAGCGCTCGAGCCCGGCCGCCACGGCGCCGAGCGCGCGCTCGACCTCGCGGTCGCCGCCCGACCGCTCCAGCACCATGCGCGCCGCGGTGGCGGCGATGGGCGGCTGGGTGATCGACGAGGCAAACGCCCCGCGCGGCGCGCCGGGCGCCCCGACCGTCTTCCACTGGGCCGGCCCCGGTTCGTAGTGGCCGTCCGGGTTGAAGATGATGTGCGGGATGAGACCGTCGTCCCACTGGCCGCGCAGGAGCATCTCCAGCTCGCGCGCCGCGCGCCGCGGATCGAGGTGGCGCCAGCCGATGGCGCAGAAGCCGGAGTCCCAGTTCCACTGGTGCGGGTAGAGCCTGGGAGCCGGCACGGTGTAGCCCCCGCGATCGTTGCTTCTGAGCAGCGCCTCCGCCTGGGCCGCGAGCTTGCTCCGCTGTGGCATGCGGAGGATGCTATCGCGCCCCGGACATGCAGACGAGCGAGCGATTCGATCGAGTGCGCGCGCTGCTGGCGCGAAACCGCGTCGATGCGCCGGACGGATCGCGCTACACGCGGCCGGCCGAGGGGACCTACCCGCACCAGTGGCTGTGGGACTCCTGCTTTCACGCCCGCATCCACGCCTGGCTGGGCGACCGGCAGATGGCGCAGGACGAGCTGCGCGCCCTGTTCCGCGCGCAGGAGACCGACGGGCCGGACCGCGGCCGCCTGCCGCACATGACTCTCCTCGCCGAGGGCGCCGGCGAGCAGTACGCGCGCGACGTCGCCCTGTGGGGCTCGCCGCGGGCCTCGACCATCACCCAGCCCCCGCTGTGCGCCGAGACCGCGTACGAGGTCGGCGACCCGGCCCTGTGGCGCGAGCTCTGGGAGCCCCTGTGCGGCTACCACGACTGGTGGCTGCACCGCCGCGACCCGCGCGGCGAGCACCTGTTCGTCTGCCACCACGTCTGGGAGACCGGCGCCGACGCCACGCCGCGCGCCGACGGCGCCTTCGGGCGGCTCCTCGCCAGCGGCAGGAAGCCGCGCGCCCTCGACAAGGGCACCGTCAACCTCACCGCCAGGAAGCGCCCCGAGCTGCTCGCCGCCCGCTTCCTCATGCTCGACGATCTGCAGGAGATCGACGCGAGCGAGCGGGACGGCTCGCTCGGTTCGGCCGAGGCGGATCGCCGCCGCCTCGAGCTCTACGGCCATGTCGCGATCGAGATGCAGGCCTTCCTGTTCGCCGCGCTCGAGGCCATGGCGCGCATCGGCGACGGGCTGGGCGAGGCCGCCACCTCGGCCCGCTATCGCAGCGAGGCCGCCGCCATCGCGCGGGCGGTCGACCTGCACCTGTGGGACGACGAGCGCGGCTGGTACGTCGATCGCTGGAGCGACCCGCCGCAGGCGATCCCGGTCATGACCTACGCCCCGTTCGTCGCCCTGGCCGCCGGCGAGCTGGTGCCGATCGAGCGGGCGCGCCGTCTCCTCGTCCACCTCGACGACCCGGCCGCCTTCGCCACCCGCTGGCCGATCCCGACGGTGGCGCGCCGCGAGGCCTGCTTCGATCCGGACGAGTACTGGCGCGGCTCGATCTGGCTCAACGTCAACTGGTTCGCCGTGCGCGGCCTCGCCGCCTGCGCGCACCGCTCGGGCGACGAGCGCTTCCTGGCCGCCGCGCGCCGCATCGCCGCCGCCTCCCTCGAGCTGGTCGACGCGACCGGCTTCCGCGAATACTACCGGTCGGAGGGGAACACGCCCGCCGGCTTCGGCCCCGACGGCTTCAGCTGGTCGGGCCTGGCGCTCGACCTCGCGCGCATGCTCGAGGGCGAGCTCGCCTAGCCGGTCCGCGGCATCGGCTCGAGCTTGAACGTGCCGGTGTCGTCCTCGAGGTGCGGCGCGCGCGGGATCTCGACCAGGAAGCGGGTGGTGGTCGCGCTGCTGGTGACCTGGATCGAGCCTCCGTGCGCCGCGGCGATCTGCTGCGCGATGTACAGGCCGAGACCGAGGCCGCCCGTCCGCCCCTCGCGGATGCCCGGCTCGAAGAGGTCGGGGATGAGCTCGTCGGAGATGGTGCCGCGGTTCTCGACCGCGATGCGCACGAAGATCGGATCGCCGCCGTCCATTCGCAGCACGATCGGATCGTCGCCGTGCTGGCAGGCGTTGCCGCCCAGGTTGGACAGGAGCTGGGCCATGCGATCGCGATCCCAGCCGCCCCACAGCGAGCCGCTGTGCTCGAACCGGATGCTGCGCTCGGGGTAGGCCACCTCGAGCTCGCCGACCACCATGCGCCCGACCGGCGCCAGGTCGATCTCGCGACAGTCGAGCGGCAGGCCGGCGCCCATCTTGATACGGGAGTAGTCGAGCAGCTGATCGATCATCCGGCCCATCCGGTCGGCCGCCGACCGGATCCGTTGCGCCGGTCGGACAACGTCCTGGTCAGGACGCAGCATCTCGGCCGCCGTGAGGATGGCTGTCAGGGGGTTGCGCAGGTCATGCGACAGCACCGAGATGAAGACTTCCATCAGCCGCGCGTACCGCTCGATGTCGGCCAGCCTGCGCTCCGGCTCAACATCGTCCTCGGCGGGCCTCCGATCGTCGGGAGCTGGCTCGCCCGGAAGGGTACCCTTGCCAGTCCGCTTCGAGAGCGCACCCCCCACAAATCAGGTATCTCAACCTGCCCCCGTTACGTCAACACTCGAATGATACCGTATATGTACATCCGGAGCTGAGCGTGTCATCAGGGTAACGGTCGGCCGCTGTAAGTGCCTGATCGGATCGATCAGTCGAGGTCCCAGTCGACCTCGGACATGCCGCGGTCGAGATTGACGGACCGCGTCGGATCTTCCGACTGGCGCAGCGACTGCGAGGGACGGGGCTGGCTCAGCGCCGCTCCCGGACGATAGCTGGCCGGCTCGCTCCCGAGCGCGAGGTCGTCGTAGCCGCGCAGGTGGACCTGACGAGTGGGATCGTCCTGGAAACGGTCGTCCATCGTCGGATCGTGCGCCGGCGAGGGGGTACGGCGCCTGCCATGACCCTGCGCCTGCGCCTGAGCCTGCGCCGCCGCCTCTGCGGCGCGGTCGGCCTCGAGCCGCTCGAACAGGCGGCGCGACTGATCGGGGCCGAGCTGGCGGGTCGGCACCTCCACCACCGGTGGCCGCGGCGACGGCGGCGGCGACGAGCGGCGGCGCGGCCCGGTCCGCGGCCCGCGCTCGGTGGCCCGCGCCAGGCCGACGATCACCGCCGCCTTGGGCGACGAGTCGGAGTGGCCGAGCGCACCGGCGCCGGCGCCCAGGACGCGCTCGCGGCCGGTCGGCGGGATCGTGCGCACCGGATCGTCGAACAGGGGCATCACGTCCGGCTGGGTGGCGATGCCGGACGGCATCGCGCGCGGCGGGGTCGGCGGCGATGAGCGCCGCGGAGCCGGCGGCGGCGAACCGTGCGGCCGGCGATCGCGCTCCGGGTCGCGCCGCGAGGTCGGCGGGCTCGATCCGGTCATGCGGCCGCCCTTGTCGAGGATGTAGATCTTCGAGTCCTCGTCGGCCTGCCGGCCGCCCTCGTCGCGCAGCATGCGGAGGACGCGGGTCCGCTCGCGCGGGTCGAGCTTGTCGCGCCGGCCGTGTCCGCTGTGCTTGCGCGCCTGCTGGGCGAACTCGCTGAGCGGCATCGGGCGCTCGAGCTTGCCCGAGGTGAAGACCTTCGAGGCCGAGCGCAGCCACTTCTTCGAGCGCGACTCGGCGACCACCTGGCGCTTCTTCTCGAGCCCGGCGGGGACCTCCTGGCCGAAGACCACGGCGGCGGCGCCGGCGGCGGTCTCGGGGCAGGCGAACGCCTGGTCGCCGAGGAAGCGCGCGACCAGCCGATCGCTCGGCGGCAGGGCGAACATGTGGCGCCGCTCGACGTAGTGGATGCCCATGGTGCCGAGCCACTCGATCGGCGGGTCGGCGCCGATGAGGACGAAAGCGGCCTGGTTCGGGTAGCGCTTCTGCGATCCGTCGGCCATCTGCAGGGTGACGGTGTCCTCGGTGAAGGCGATCACCTCGGACTGGTACTTCACCTTGATGCGGCGCTGCGCCTCGTACGACTCGACGGTCTGCTTGTTCTTCGGCTGGGCCCGGCTGAAGCTCCTCCCGCGGTAGGTGAGGATGACCTTGGCGCCGGCGTCGGCCAGCGCGATGGCCGCCTCGAGCGCGCTGTCGCCGCCGCCCACCACGCAGACGGTCTGGCCGCGGTGCAGGTCGGGGTCCTCGAGCAGCGCGCTCACCTTGGGCAGGTTCTCGCCCTGGACGCCGAGCGTGCGCGGCTTGCCGCGCAGACCGGTCGCCAGCACCACGCGCTGCGCGCGGTAGCCGCCGACGTTGGTGCGGATCTCGAACAGCCCGCCCTGGGTCGGCTGCACGTGCTCGACCGTCTCGTTCATACGGATCTGCAGGCCGACGGTCTCGACCAGGTCCTTCCAGATCGGGATGATCTCCTCCTTCGAGGAGTCGAACACCGGCAGGAGCGAGAAGTTCGGCACGTCGTACGGCTCGACCATGATGAGCTTGCCCTTGGGGTAGCGGGCGATGGTCGAGGCGACCAGCGAGTCCTTCTCGAGCAGCACGTACGACAGGCCGCGCTGGATGCAGGTGAGCGCCGCCGACAGGCCACCGGGGCCGGAGCCGACGATGGCGACGTCGACCGCGCCCGAGCGCGAGCCGACCGAGCGCAGCCCGGTGGCCAGCATGTGCTCGATCACCGCGCGCCCCAGGTTGGCTGCGTTCTTGACCAGCGGCTTGCCGGCGACCTCGCCGATGAGGTACTGGCCGGGGATGCGGGTCTGGTAGAACTCGTCGAGGTCCGGCATCCGGTAGCTCGGCGGCTCGGTCCCTTCCGGATGCATGACGAGGGCGCTGGTCGGGCAGGCCCACATGCAGGCCTCGCACTGGATGCAGTCCTGGAAGCGGAGCACCCGGCTCTTGTTCTCGACCAGGTCGAGGACGTTGGTCGGACAGACCGCGACGCAGGCGTCGCAACCGGTGCAGCGGTCGTCGTTGATGCTGTGGACCAGGATGCGGACGGCCGAGGCCACCGAGCCGGCGTCCGGACGCATCCGGGACCTCCGCGAACTGGCGATCGAGACCAGGGCCATGACGGCGATGGCGAGTCCGCCGAGGATTGCCGGAACGACGAGGGTCACCGGTAGGTACCTGAAGCAATCCCAATGCCGCGATTGTTAAATGTTATTTCACAGTGTTATGACGTTCTGGGACCCAATAGGCGGGGCCAGGCGGCCCCAGGGACGGGGGTCCTACACAGCGTTTTCACTTTCTTGTAACAATTCGCATGATCACCGACTTGGAAGCCGGCGTCCGGCTGCCATGCGCGCGCGACTCGAGCGGCACGAGCGCGTTGGCCTCCGGAAAGTAGGCGGCCGCACATCCGCGCGGCACCTCGTAGGGCCGGACGCGAAAGGCCTCTGCCCGCCGCTCGGTCCCGTCCGGTCCCGGCTCTCCCACCAGGTCGACCACCTGGTCGGCCTCCAGCCCCTGCGCCTCGATGTCCGCCGGGTGGACGAACACGACGCGGCGGTCGCCGCGGACGCCGCGGTAGCGATCGTCGAGGCCGTAGATGGTCGTGTTGTACTGGTCGTGGCTGCGGACGGTCATGAGCCGGAGCGCGCCGGGCGGCAGCGCCAGGCGCGGCAACTCGTGGACGGTGAAGCGGGCCCGGCCGGTCGCGGTCGGGAAGGATCGCTCGCGCGCCGGGTTGGGCAGGCGGAAGCTGCCGCCGTCGCGCACGCGCAGGTTGACCTCCTCCATGCCCGGCACCACCTGGGCGATCTTCTCGCGAATGCGGTCGTAGTCGGCGATGAGCCCGTCCCAGTCGATCGGCACCCGGCGGCCGAGTGCGGCGCGCGCGATGCCGGCGACGATGGCCGGCTCCGAGCGGAGCTCGCGGCTGGCCGGCTCGAGGAAGCCGCGCGAGCCGTGCACCATGCTCATCGAGTCCTCGACGGTGACCATCTGCTCGCCATGCGCCTGCTCGTCGATCTCGGTGCGCCCCAGGCAGGGCAAGACCAGGCCGAGCGCGCCCGGGTGGACGTGCGAGCGGTTGAGCTTGGTCGCGACGTGAGCGGTCAAGGCGCAGCCTTCCAGCGCGCCCGCGGTCCGCTCGGTGTCGGGCGCAGCTGACAGGAAATTGCCGCCCATCGAGACGAAGACCCGCGCGCGCCCCGCCAGCATCGCCTCGATGGCACCGACGGTGTCGAGCCCCGGCTCGCGCGGCGACGACAGGCCGGGGAAGGCGGCCTCGAGCCGATCGAGGAAGGCCGGCTTCGGGGAGGACGTGATGCCGACCGTGCGATCCCCCTGCACGTTCGAGTGGCCTCGCACCGGGCAGAGGCCGGCGCCCGGGCGGCCGACATTGCCGCGCAGGAGCATGAGGTTGGCGATCTCCTGCACGTTGGCCACCGCGTTGACGTGCTGGGTGATGCCCATCGCCCAGCAAGCGATGACCCGCTCGGCGCCGGCGTAGAGCGCGGCGACCCGGCGGATGTCCTCCTCGGGCACGCCGCTCTCCTCGACGATGCGCGCCCACGGGCGCGAGCGCAGCGCGGAGGCGTACTGCGCGAAGCCGGAGGTGTGGGCGGCGATGAAGGCGCGGTCGAGCACCTCGCCGCGTCGCCTGTGCTCCTCCTCGAGGACCGCCTTGCCGAGGCCCTGGAACAGCGCCACGTCGCCGCCGATCCGGACCGGCAGGAAGTCGCTGGCCAGCGGCCGGCCGCCGGTCAGGAAGTCGAGCGGCTTCTGCGGGTGGGCGAAGCGGACCAGCCCGGCCTCGCGCAGCGGGTTGATGCTGACGATGGCGCAGCCGCGCGCGGCCGCCTCGCGCAAGGTGGTCAGCATGCGCGGGTGATTGGTGCCCGGGTTCTGCCCGATGACCAGGATGAGGTCGGCGCGCTCGAAGTCGTCGAGCGACACGGTGCCCTTGCCGGTGCCGAGCACCTCGGCCATCCCGACGCCGCTCGACTCGTGGCACATGTTCGAGCAGTCGGGCAGGTTGTTGGTGCCGAGCGCCCGGGCGAAGAGCTGCCAGAGGAACGCGGCCTCGTTGGACGTGCGCCCGGAGGTGTAGAAGACCGCCTGGTCGGGCGACTCGAGACGGTCGAGCGCGCGCGCGATGGCGGCGAATGCCTCGTCCCAGCTGCAGGCCCGGTAGCGGTTCCCCTCGGTCATCATCGGGTGGGTGAGCCGGCCGAGCTGGCCGAGCTCGAAGTCGCTCAGATGGCGCAGCTGCGAGAGCGTGAGCGCCCCGATCCGCTCGGGCGAGGCGCGCCGGGTGGTCGCCTCCTCGGCCACCGCCTTGGCGCCGTTCTCGCAGAACTCGAACATGCTGCGCTCGGCCGGCTCCGGCCAGGCGCAGCCGGGGCAGTCGAAGCCCTGCGTCTGGTTGACCCGGACCAGCACCTTGGAGCCGCGCACCAGCCCGGTCTCGCGGCGCAGGTGATGCAGCGTCGCGCGCAGCGCGCCGAAGCCCCCCGCGACCGGCGGTCCCGATCGAGCCATCGTTCGAGAGTATGCGCCTGGGTATGGTATTGACCAGGCCCCACCGTGGCGCTGACGCTGCTCCTGATAAGCCTGCTGGCGTTCGCGCTCGGCCCGGTGCTCTACGCCCTGGCCGACCGCGCGAAGAGCTCGCTGGCGGCGCTCGACGGCTTCGTGATGATCGCGGTGGCCGGCCTGGCGCTGGTTCACATCATCCCGCACGCGGTCGCCACCGGCGGCCCGTGGGCCATCCTGGTGGCCGGCGCCGGCTTCATCGGGCCGGGGCTGGTCGAGCACCGCCTCCAGCGCGCCGCGCGCCAGACCCACACCGCCGCGCTGGTGGTGGCGCTCGCCGGCCTCACGCTGCACGAGTTCTTCGACGGCGTCGGCCTGGCCGGCGCCTTCTATGGCGAGGACGGGGTCTCGCTGCTCGCGGTCGCGGTCGTCCTCCACCGCCTGCCGATCTCGATCACCATCTGGTGGCTCCTGGTGCCCACGCGCGGGCCGCGGGTCGCGGGCGGAGTCCTCGCCGCGCTCGGCGGAGCGACCGTGCTGGGCTACTTCTCGGTCAACGCGGTCGCCGACCTCATGGACGCCCGCTGGCTGGGCCTGCTCGAGGCGCTCATCGCCGGCTCGCTCCTCCACGTGGTGGTGCACCGGCCCTCGCCGCTGTCGACCCCGAGCCACGGCCACCGCCAGCGGCTGGCGGCCGGCGTCGGCGCGCTGCTCGGACTGTGCGCCGTCATCGCGCTGGGCGGCGAGCACTACATCCCGCACCACGGGCACGACGCGCTCGAGTTCGCCGACATCTTCATGGCGCTGGCGCTCGAGAGCGCGCCGCCCCTCCTGCTCGCCTTCGGCCTGGCCGGACTGATGCCGGTGGTGCTGCCGCGGGCCTCGCTCGGCTGGATGCGCACCGGCCGGGCGCCCAGCGAGGCGGCCCGCGGGGTCGCGTTCGGCATCCCGCTGGCCATCTGCAGCTGCGGGGTGGTGCCGCTCTACCAGACGCTGGTCCTGCAGGGCGTGCCGGCGACCGCCGGGATGGCGTTTCTGGTCGCGACCCCGGAGCTCGGCATCGACTCGGTGATGATCTCGCTGCCGCTCCTCGGGCTCGACTTCACCGTGGTGCGCCTGGTGTGCGCCGGACTGGTCGCCGTGGTGGTCGGCACGGTGGTCGGACGGCTGGCCGATGCCCGCACGGCGCCGCCGACCGCGCCGATCGCGGTCCTCGCCCGGCCCGAGACGCTGGTGGGCAAGCTGCGGGCCGGCCTCCGCTTCGGCTTCGGCGAGATCGTCGATCACACGGCGCCCTGGATCCTGCTCGGCATCGCCGTGGCCGCGGTCGCCGAGCCGGCGCTCAAGGGGGACTGGATCACCGCGCTTCCCTGGGGCGCCGACGTCGCCATCTTCGCGCTGCTCGGCATGCCGCTCTACGTCTGCGCGTCGGGCGCCACGCCGTTCGTCGCCGTCCTCATCCACAACGGCGTCTCGCCGGGCGCGGCGCTGGCCTTCCTCCTGACCGGGCCGGCCACCAACGTCACCACCTTCGGCATCCTGTCCCAGCTGCACGGGCGGCGCATCGCGCTCCTGTTCGGCGCGCTGATGGCGGCGCTGACCGTCGGCCTCGGCCTGGCCATCAACCTCGTCCTGCCCGACCTGACCGGGATCGCGGTGCACGACGCCGCCCGGCACGACCCCGGCCTGTTGCAGGTGGTCTGCCTCGCCGCGCTGACCCTGGTGCTGGCGCTGTCAGTCCTGCGCCAGGGACCGCGCGGGTTCGTCGGACAGATCCTGACCCCGTTCGGGCAGGCCGACGACCACGACCACGACCACGACCACGAGCACGAGCACTAGAACAAGGGCTCGAGCGGGGCGTCGAACGCGAGCTCTTCGATGAGCGCGCGGCAGCCGCCCTCGACGATGGCGCCTTCCTCGTCGACCTCCTCGAGCGAGACTGTGGTCGCGCTGCCGGTCAGGTTGCCGTCCACCGACTCGAGCGAGAGCCCGCCGCCGGTGGCGAACATGCGGTGGACGGAGTCGCCGCGGGTGACCGTCACCTCGAAGCAGAGGCCGCAGGTGGTCGGGCTCTCGTCGTCGCCGGCGATGGGGTAGTCGCCCGGCTCCGGCGGGGACTGGGCGAAGGCGCCGTAGCCGTCCCACAGGCCGAGCTCGAGCGCGCTGTCGGCGTCGATGAGCGCGTCGAGCCACCTGACCGCGGGGCTCTCGGGGTCGTCGGGATCCATCCGGTCGATCGTCGCGCTGGGATCCTTGAGCGAGTCGATGCGGCCGAAGTTCATCGGCGGGCAGGTGTCGGTTTCTCCGGGATCGGGGTCGAGATGGGGACCGGGGGTCGGGTCGGGATCGGGGTCGGGATCGGGGGTGGGCATCGCGGTTCCATCGGAACCGTCGTCTCCCATCATCGGATCCTCGTCGGGCGCGGTGACCGTGCAGGCCGAGAAGAGCAGGACCGCGAGGAGCGAGGTGGCGCGCATCGCGGGCGCCACCGTGCAGCCGCGGTGCCAGAAAAAAAGCCCGCGCGAACGCGGGCCTCTCCCGGCTGGGGTCTCGCCGCGCTGGGGTCTGTCGCGCGCGCGTGGCTGGCTCACCAGCCGCGGGAACGCTGTCCCACCGCTCCGGTCATGCCGGCGGATCGGTCTCTTCCACCGCGTAGTCGGTGTCGAACGGGACGCTGTCGATGGTCCCCGAGCAGCCGCCCTCCATGTAGCCCTCCTCCACGTCGCTCAGCTCCTTGAAGGTGAGCGAGCTGGCGGTGCCCTTGAGCTTGCCGTCCACGGTCTCGAGCGTGACGGTCCCGCCGGTCGCCTGCAGCGACCAGCTCCACTCCTCGGAGTCGATCCAGAGGTACACGCACAGCCCGCAGTCGATCGGGTCGGCGTCCGCGCCGCTGATGGTGAAGGTCCCGGGGGCGGCCGGCGTGTCCTTGAAGGCGCCGTAGCCGTCGTAGAGATCGATCTCGAACCCGGTGGTGTCGTTGACGCCGCCGAACAGGTAGCGGACGCGCGGCCCGTCCTCGGCCTCCTCGAGCGGCTCGTTGTAGGCCTCCGGGTCGGTCAGCGACGCGACCGCGCCCATCTCGCCCGACGGGCAGGCCTCGGGGCGCACCGGGTCGTCGTAGCCGTCGTCCCCGCCGCCGTCGTCGCTGTCGTCGGTGCCGTCGTCGACCGGGTCGTTCGTACCGCCTTCGCCGGCGCAGGCTGCGAGAGCGGTGGACAGAAACAGGGCGAACATCGGCTGGCGCATGGTCCCCTCCGATCGAGGTGGCTGGCTCCCGGCGACGCGCTGCAAATTCAAGAGTGGTGCCAGAAGTCACACGAGGCGCCGCGCGCACTTCGGGTCGGTCGTGTCGAGGTGCCTCGACAGTCGTGCTGAGGTGGCGCAGCAGTCGCGTGGGGCTCAGCGCAGGAGCGGCGACCGGGTCAGCACGAACGCCTGATCGGGCGTGATGGCGAGGCCGTCTTCCATCAGGTTCTTCCGGCCCGGCTCGGTGTCGTCGAGCGGGTCCGGGTAGACAGCGCCGGACCGCCCTGTATCGACCACGTGCGCGAGCCCGAGGTAGTGGCCGATCTCGTGGGCCAGCACGCGCGCGAGATGATCGCCGCGCGCCTGGGTCGCGACCACGCCCGAGTAGCAGGTGTCGGGCAGCGGCGGCCCGGGCGTGCCGAGGCTCCAGCCGATGACGCTGTCGGGAAGCTCGTCGACGATGAAGAGGTTGAGGGCGTCGCCCTGCACCATGGCGCCTCCCAGCAGGGCCAGCGCAGAGGACCGGCTGCTCGGCGGTTCCTGCGGGCGCGAGGTCTCCGTCATCCGCGCGAGCCCGCTGTCCGGCAGGTTCACCACCCGTTCCACCGCGACCTCGATGCCGGCCGAGCCGAGGATCGAGTTCAGCGCCGGCAGGAACGACAGGGAGGCGGGACCGGCGAAGGAGAACCGGTTCGACACCGCGAAGACGTTGACCGGCAGGACGCGGGCGCCGTCGTCGGCCGGCAGGAGGACCTCGACATCGACCGGACCGGCGGCGGGATCGCTGGTCGCCACGCGCAGCACCGCCTCGCCGGGCGGCACGGGCTGGCCCGGCCTTTCGGGATAGACCAGGGTGAAGGTGCCGAGCCGGATGCTCTGGGGCAGCTCGCCCGGCATCAGGGCGAGCTCCTCGTCGAAGTACTCCTGGCGCATCGCCTCGCCGAGGTCGACGTCGCCGGGCAGCCGCACGCGCTCGACCCCGTCGGCGGTCTCCAGCCAGGCCAGGCCGTAGAGGGTCGCCGGATCGCCGCGCACCACCACGGCGAGCGCGCGCGACCGCTCCGGCACCTGCACGCGGATCGCCGGCGAGACACCCCGCGCATCGAACCCGACGCCGGAAAGCGAGACCCGTCTGACCGGCTCCGCCTCGCGCCCGTCGTCACCGCGGCAGGCGGCGAGGAGCGCCAGCGCCGCCAGCATGCGGCTCACTTCCGCTCCAGCTGGTCCATCAGCTCGATGCGCCAGCGGCCGTCCACCTCGACCACCTCGAGGTCGGAGCGGTTGCCCTGCTCGTCGACCACCTCGACGCGCGCCGCCCGGCCCTCCTGCCAGCGGAGCGCAATGCGCGCCGCACCGCGCGGCGGGCCGGCGCCGATGAGGTCGACCGGCTGGAAGCCGGGCGAGCCGCCCACCATGTTGCTGCCGTGCGCCGCGGCTTGCGCCAGCCACGTGCGCGTGCGCGGCCCGAGGAGCTCGAGCATGGTCTCGCGGTTGCCGGCCCGCGCCGCCGCCGCGAAGGCGCGCACCGCGCCCTCCGGTGTCGCGTCCTCGCTGCCGCAGCCGCGCCCGGCCACCGCGGCGGCGAGGGCGACCGCCGCCAGCGCGGTGGCAGCCAGGGCCACCCCGCGCCGGCTCGCCCCCTTCAGGTCCAAAGGCCGACCTTCCTCCTCACCTCGGCCATGTTCTTCTCCGCCACCGCCCGGGCGCGATCGCGTCCGCGCTCGACGATCGCGGTCACCGCGTCGGGGCTATCGGCGAGCTCCTGCTTGCGCAGGCGGATCGGCGTCAGGTGCTCGATGACGTTGTCGCCGAGCTTGTTCTTGCAGTCGACGCAGCCGATGCCGGCGGTCGTGCAGCCGGTGCGCACCCACTCGAGCTCGTCGGGCTTCGAGAAGAAGGTGTGGAGCGTGTAGACGTTGCACTTGAACGGATCGCCCGGATCCTCGCGGGTGACGCGGGCCGGGTCGGTGGCGGCGCGCGCCAGCGACTTCCTGATGTCCTTGTCGGCGGCGCCGAGCGCGATCGTGTTGCCGAGCGACTTGGACATCTTGGCCTGGCCGTCGAGCCCGAGGATCTTGGGCGTCGAGCTGAGGTGCGGCTCCGGCTCGGGGAAGAGCTTCCCCCAGCGGGTGTTGAAGGTGCGCGCGATGCGCCGGGTGAGCTCGATGTGCTGCACCTGGTCCTGCCCGACCGGCACCAGCTGCGCCTTGTAGAGGAGGATGTCGGCCGCCTGCAGGACCGGATAGGTGAAGATGCCGGCGTTGATGTTGTCCTCCTGGCGCGCCGCCTTGTCCTTGAACTGGGTCATGCGCGAGAGGTCGCCGTGCTGCGCGACGGTGCTCAGCACCCAGGCGAGCTCCGTGTGCTCGCGCACGTGCGACTGGACGAACAGCACCGACTTCTCTGGATCGATCCCGCAGGCGACGAGATCGACCACCATCTCGCGCGTGAGCTGAGCCAGCTTCTTCGGCTCATAGTTCTGCGTGATGGCGTGATAATCGACGACGCAGATGTAGCAGAAGTGCGTGCTCTGCAGCTCGACCCAGCTCCGCACCGCGCCGAGGTAGTTGCCCAGGTGGAGCTCGCCGGAAGGCTGAATGCCGGAGAATACGGTCTTCATGGTAGTCGGGTAGGTCTTGTGTACTTGCGGATATTTACGTCGTCAACTATCGTCGTGAATCCGCTCGGGGGGCGGGTCGTCGAAACATTCCATGAATTGGGGGAAATCCATGCCTAGAAATCGAGTACCCGCTCTGCTCGGGCTGGCGGCCATCGCCAGCCTGGGCGCTCTCAGCGCGTGCGTCGTACGCGCCGGGGGATCAGCCCACGTCCGCACCGCGGCCGTGGTCGACGTCGAAGCGCCGGCGGCAGAAATCACTGTCCGGCAGTATCCGCCCGAGCCGCAGTACGAGGAAGTGACGGTCTCGCCGGGCGTGGACTTCGTCTGGACTCCCGGATACTGGAACTGGGACGGGTACAACTGGGTCTGGGTTCGCGGCCGCTGGGATCGCCAGCGCGTCGGCTACATCTACGTCAACCCGTACTACGACATGGTCGGCGGCCGGTACGTCTACCGCGCCGGCTACTGGGTGCACCGGAACAAGGTACCGCGCGGCTACGTCGTCCGCGGTAACTATGCCGAGTGGACCGTTCGCGACACCCGCGCTCCGCGGGTGATCCGCGTGCAGGGCCACGGCGGCGGCCGCGTCGATGTCGGCGGCGGCGGTGGCGTCCATGTCCACACGCCTCCCGGCCACGGCGGGACCCCGCCGGGGCAGGACAAGATTCCGCCCGGGCACATGAAGGGCGGCGGCGATGCCGGCGGCGGCGTCGGCGTCGATGTGAAGGGCCACGGTCACGGCAAGGGCGGCGTCGGCGTCGGCGGCGATGCCGGCACGCCGGTCGGCCCCGGTGGCACCGATCCGGGCAAGGGCGGCAAGGGCGGCAAGGGCGGCAAGGGCGGCAAGGGCGGCGCAGCCGAGCCGACCGACGCCGGGACTCCGGCCGGCCCCGGTGGTACCGATCCGGCCGCCGGCAAGGGCGGCAAGGGCGGCAAGGGCGGCAAGGGTGGCAAAGGCGGCAAGGGCGAGCCGGCGGGCGACGCCGGTGGCGCTCCGGCCGGTGGTCCCGAGGTCGCGCCGGGCGAGCCGCATCCGGGTGGCGGCGGCAAGGGTGGCAAGGGCGGCAAGGGTGGCAAGGGCGGCAAGGGCGAGGCCGGCGACGCCGGCGGCGCTCCGGCCGGTGATGCCGGCGCTCCGGCCGAGGCCGGTGGCGGCGGCAAGGGCGGCAAGGGTGGCAAGGGCGGCAAGGGCGCCGATCATGGCGACAAGGACGGCGGCACCGGCGACAAGGGCAAGGGCAAGGGCGCCGGAGACGCTGGCGACAAGGACGGCGGCGCCGGTCCGGCCGGTGGTGGCGGCGGTGGTGGCGGCAAGAAGGGTGGCAAGGGCGGCAAGAAGGGCGACCAGCCCACGCCCTGATCCATCAGCGATCACCGAGTGACGATGACGCCCGGCCCCGCGCGGCCGGGCGTTTGGTTTTCGGGGCTGCTATCGTGGTGTCGTGGGGGCGGGACTCACAGGTCGTCACATCTCGGCGGCTCTTCTTGAACCGCCAAGACGCCAAATTTCGCCAAGAACCAGAGCTCGAAGGGCGCTACCGCGCCCTTCTCGCCGCTTGCGACAAGAGGACGAGGACATCGAGCGAA
>Ga0111538_10002976_pt1 | contig 23766 bp, 19 predicted proteins | sample SoiMethybrSBSTD1_FD_79669 | JGI IMG/M metagenome (GOLD analysis project Ga0111538, IMG submission 79669) | Bulk soil microbial communities from a Populus tree surrounding site in Tennessee, USA - Soil MetaG P. TD hybrid SBSTD1 (version 2)... | ecosystem: Environmental > Terrestrial > Soil >...
GCTACGCTACATGCAGGGTGAAGAGCTGATAACGCATCTCGGCCGGGAGTACTACGATTAACCAGCCGGCCGTCCTCGGCGGGCTCTTCATCGGGGTGCTGTCGGCCCTGCCGGTGGTGAACCTCGGCAACGCGTGCTGTTGCCTGTGGGTGATCTGCGGCGGGGTGCTCGGCGCGTATCTCGATCAACAGAACGACTCGCGCCCGATCACAGTCGGGCGCGGCGCCTTCACCGGCTTTATCTCCGGCATCATCGGTTCGCTCGTCTGGTTGATCGTCTCCATCGTGGTGAATATCCTGATGGCGCCGATCCAGCGGCGTCTCGCCGACGACTTCGCACGCAATGCGCGAGACCTGCCTCCTGAAGTCCGAACGATGCTCGAGTCGCTCGGCGCGAATCCGTCGATCGGCTTGGTCTTTGGCTTTATCGTGATGCTGTTCTGCGGCGTCATCTTCGCGACGCTCGGCGGCGTGCTCGGCGCCGCATTCTTCCGCAACGACACGCCGCCTGCGCTTGGCGGACCGAGCGAACCTCCACCTCTGCCACCGCAGAATCCATTATCCTGATCCGCCTATGGCAGACCAGAAGGTTCTACCCGAGATCGCAGATCTCCTGCAGGAAGACCGTACGTTCGAGCCGTCCGCGTCATTCCGCGCGCACGCCAACGTACGTGACGAGGAGGTCTACGCGCGGGCTGCGCGCGATCCCGAGGCCTTCTGGGCCGGCTTTGCCGAGGAGCTCGAGTGGTTCTCGCCGTGGTCGCGCGTGCTCGAGTGGAAGCCGCCGCATGCGAAATGGTTTGTCGGCGGTACGCTCAATGCCAGCGTCAACTGCGTCGATCGCCACGCGCGTGGAGCGCGAAAGAACAAGGCAGCCCTCGTCTGGGAAGGTGAGCCAGGTGATCGCCGGACGCTGACCTACTTCGATCTGTACCGGGAGGTCAGTCAGTTCGCCAACGTTCTCAAGTCACTCGGCGTGAAGCGCGGCGATCGCGTGGCGATTTATCTGCCGCTGATTCCCGAGCTCGCGATCGCCATGCTCGCGTGCGCACGGATCGGTGCCGTTCATTCCGTCGTTTTCGGTGGCTTCAGCTCGGAGTCACTCCGCGATCGCATCAACGACTCCCAATGCACGCTCCTCGTGACGGCCGACGGTGGCTGGCGTCGCGGTCAGGTCGTCCCGCTGAAGAAGATGGCCGACGAAGCGCTGGAGGGCACGCCCTCAATCACGCACGTCGTCATCGTGCAGCGCCTTCACGGATCGCCTGTCGAAGTCCACGTGAAGGAAGGCCGTGACCACTGGTATCACCGTCTGATGCAGGACGCGTCCTACGTCTGCGAACCGGAGCGCATGGATGCAGAGGACATGCTCTACATCCTCTACACGTCGGGCACGACCGGAAAGCCAAAGGGCATCGTCCACACCACGGGTGGTTATCTGGTTGGCACGTACGCGACGACGAAATGGGTCTTCGATCTCAAAGAAGACGACGTCTATTGGTGCACGGCGGACATCGGCTGGGTCACCGGACACAGCTACGTCGTCTATGGACCGTTGGCAAACGGCGCCACGGTTGTCATGTACGAAGGCGCGCCCGATTGGCCCGAGAGGGACCGCTTCTGGCAGATCGTCGAGCGACACGGCGTCACGATCTTCTACACCGCGCCAACGGCGATTCGCGCCTTCATGCGCTGGGGGACAGACTGGCCGAAGCGTCGCGATCTCACCAGCCTCCGGTTGTTAGGCTCCGTCGGCGAGCCTATTAATCCGGAAGCGTGGGTCTGGTATCACCGCTACATCGGCGGTGAGCGTTGTCCTGTCGTCGATACCTGGTGGCAGACGGAAACGGGGGCGATCATGATCACGCCTCTGCCGGGCATCACCACGACGAAACCGGGATCAGCGACGCGAACATTCCCCGGCATCACCGCCGAGATCAAGACCGACAAGGGTGAGAACGTGCAGGGCGCCGGCGGCGGCCTGCTGGTTCTGACGCGGCCGTGGCCAGCGATGTTGCGCGGGATCTACGGCGACCCCGACCGATACGTGAAGCAGTACTGGAACCGGTGGACTCCAGACGTGTACTTCACTGGCGATGGAGCCAAGCGGGACACCGATGGATTCTTCTGGCTGCTTGGCCGTGTGGACGATGTGCTGAACGTGGCTGGACATCGCATTGGCACGATGGAAGTCGAGAGCGCCCTTGTCGATCATCCACGAGTCGCCGAGGCCGCTGTCGTCGGCAGACCGCACGAGATCAAGGGGCAAGCGGTCGCGGCATTCGTGACCCTGAAGGAAGGCACACAAGGGTCGGAGGCCCTGGTCAGCCAACTCAAAGACCACGTCGTGAAGAAGATCGGCGCCATCGCGCGGCCAGACGATGTGATCTTTGCTGCGGACCTTCCGAAGACGCGATCCGGAAAGATTATGCGACGCCTGCTCCGCGACATCGCAGAAGGCAAAGCCCTCGGAGATACCACGACGCTGGCCGATCCAGCTGTCGTGGCGCGGTTGAAAGACCAGTATCAAGACGAGCACTAACAATCTCGACTGCAACGGATCCGCGCGCATCGTGAACAAATGTCTGCCGGATCCGCACCTCGTGCGCTGGAGCGGTCGGCGTCGGTTTCACGGACGCTGACCGACAAGTCATAAAGGAATCAACCAGTTAGTCTCCGTCGCAATCCTGACAAGGATGTGGAGAGGATCGTGTAGGACGCTCCGGCGAGCGGAGGTCCCATGTCAGTCGTCCATGCTCCCAGCGCAGACAGAAGTGCGCTCTCGGAAGTCGATCGGTTGTTCGCCACACTCGATGGGATGGTGGTGTCGAACGGACTGGGCGAATGGAGCTCACGCATCCAGGGGATCTATGCCGACGGCCCCTATGTGTGGGTGCAGTTGTCTCGTGACGATCAGGATATGGAGGGCGTGATCCTGCGTCTGTCGCGACCCACGACCGCTACCGATATCGTCCGCGCGCTGGAGGCGGCGCGCTTCGACGCAGATTCACAAGTCGTTGTCAGGGGTATAGCCTTGTGACGAAGGGTATTGCGGTTCTCGCGCTGGCTTGTGTGGCAGGCGCGAGGATCGTTTCCGCAGGATCGAACAGCGCGCAGATGACCGTGAACGTCACCGTCGTGCGTTCGTGCGCGGTCGATACACGCGCCGACAACGCCGCACCGGTGCTGCGTCTCACGTGCACGGCCGGCGCGCAGTCCACCCTCAGAGTGTCGGAGACGGTGCAGCCGTCATCCATCGCCGACATCACTGAAGGCAGTACGGTCCTCACGCTGAATTTCTAAGTACTCAGAAATTGATGACGGCGGTGACCGTATCTGAGAACGCTCCTGCGCTGACGTCCTGTCCTGCCCACACGCGACCGTAGACGGTCACGTTGACGTTGGTGTTATTTGGCGGATTGCCGCCCTGATGGACAGACGTTCCGCTTGTGCCGTCTCCCCAGATGTTGGAACGCGATGCATCAAGGAACAAGTTGTAGGTCAAGGCTTCCGCGCCCTTCTGCATCTGCCGCGGATTGAACGTGGCACTCGCGCCCTGTGTCAGTCCGACCGTGATGTTGTGGGCAGAGCCGTTACACCTGTATGTCACCGTGCCAGTGGAATCGACATTGGATCCGTTGAACACGTTATAGGTGCCAAAGTTCACCGACGTTGCCGAGATTGTGCAGCCCTGAGCGTGCGCGTCCGACGCGTACAACGTGCCGATCACCAGCGCAAGCATGATGAGGAGGCGCTTCGTATTCATCGGCCCGATGAGGAGGTGCGTCGTACTCATCGGCCCCCTCCCGTGCACCGTACTTTGCCGAGATTGATGACGGTGTCGCTCGACACCGGGATCTCCACAGCGAACGTGCACTGGCCTGTGCGATTCTCCACGACCGCTGCATAGGAACCGGCTGGCAGATTCTCGAAATAGAACGAGCCGTCGTTGCCGACCGGAGACCCGAACGATCGGCCGTTCGCGCTCGTCACCGTGAATTCTCCGTACACGAACGGCCGCTCATCGGCACCCAGAATTTTGCCGAGGACGCGTTGCACACGCTGCACATCGAAGACTGCCACGGCCCCGCCGCGATACGGTGGTGCGAGCGTGACGCCGACATCCGGCACCGCGTACTGGAGCGGAATGTCGCCGTCAGCGATGTTCAGCACGTTGCCGTAGTACGGTTGGAGATCCGGAACCAGCAGGTCGCCGCGACGCCCGGTCTTGCCGATCTCCTGATGACTCGCGAAGGTGCGGACGCCCTCGACTCCGGGTACGCGGACCAGCGCGAAACTCTCTTCGACCGGACGCGTGGCAAACACGCCGCCGCCAATGCCCACGATTGCGCCCATCGCGCTGAGCGTTGTCGTGGATTCCCCGCCGATTGTTTCCTGACGCATTTCGTAGCGGCCGTGCGCGCCCTGATACTGCGCAACGCCGTTGACGTTCGCGTGTGGTCCGCCTTCGGCGCGGAACTGATAACCGTAGCCGACACCCACCGGCAGTGGTTGCTGCGCCTCCACCGCGACGCGATCGCCACGCGAGTCGTGCACCCGAGCGATGGACGCAGACGAGCGTCCGAACAGGACCGTCATGCCGGCGTAGGCTTCCTTGCGCGGCCCTCGTTCGTCGCGCGCATACGTGACGCTGGCCATGACCTCGGCGTTGCGGCTGACGTGCACCGATGTGAGCAGGCTGGAGCGGTCTCGTGAGATGCCCCGATACAAACGAGTCTGCGTGTGTTGCAGCGAAACGCTGACGGCACGAGCCAGCGCAACGCTCGCGAACACGCTGCCCTGGCGTCGTGGATCTTCATTGAGCGGATTCGGCGTGAGCGTCGCATAGCGCGGGCTGGCGAACATCATCGAGCCGCCGGCGCTGACCGGGTGGCCGGTGTAGGTGAACGATGCATGTGCGGCGCTGCCCAACTGCTCGCGCCGCCGGCTCACCGATCCCGCTGTCTCGAGCTGGCCAAACGGCAATCGCAGGTTCACCGAAGGACCGCCGTTGAGCAGTCGGCCGGGATGCATCTCGAAGCGGGCGCCGGCTGTGAAGGCGTTGGTGACGCCGACGCGATGACGCGCGAGCACGACCGGCGTGCGGTAGTCCCAATTCCTGTCGCCGACGCCGAGGCGACGAAAACCAACGTTGTACTGATAGTCCTGCACGCCTTGTGCGAGCGCAGTCGACGTGAGGTAGTAGGTTGAGGACAGCTCGCGGGTCTGACCGAACGCGTCGCGCACAACCACGCGGGCATCGTTCCGGCCCATCGTCAGTGGAAGATTCCGGAGATCGAGCCGTCCCGGGGCGACGCGCTCCTGGCTGACCACCTGGCCGTTGACGTAGACCTCCATCACCGAGGGCACGGCGATCGGGGTTGAGAGCGATAACGTGGGATACCGGACGTAGTAGGGATCGATCGCAAATTCCTTGGCGATGCTGAGCCCGCCGATCCAGGCATCGCCGCCGAGCGGGCCGCTATACGCGAAGCTGTCGCCCAGCGTCCATCGACGCATCTGTCGCTGTTGATCGAGCGTGACGCTCGTCAGGCCGCGTATGACCGATTGCCGATTTGCCGAGACCGAGTTGTAGAACGAGGCGCCGCGCACGCTGGTCGCCGATTCGGCAAACAGGCCGAACTGACGGTTGCTGTGCCAGTTTGCCGAATAGTTCACGTAGCTCGAGGTGTCCTTCCGGTAGATCAGATTGGCCGGACGCCCACTCCACACATCGCGCACGGTCAGGCCGAGGAGGTCCGGGCTCGCGCTGAGCGTCAAGCGCAGATCGATGTCATCGAACGAGAAGACGACGCCAGGGGCGAGTGACTTCAGCGAAACCAGTTCTTGTCCGCCGAGCGTTTCTCGTTGCCCGTCGAAATTGCGCAGACCCGCCTTCTGCAGCGTCTCGACCGGCACCAACGCGTCGTGATCGCGCAGGACGACGAGCGATTCACCGGACGGAACGCGATTGACGATCAGCTCGAGGACCGCGCGTTGATCCTGCGCGGCGGACCACTGTGGAAACAGCAGGAACGCGAACAGGCAGAGACACGCGAGTCGCAGCGTGATCAGCGTGGGCACGCCCCGTTCGGCGTCTGCAGCTGCTCGTGCAGCTTTCCGGACGCGAACTGGATGTCCACTGCGATGGATGTCACTTGCGCACATGCGTTCTTTGGAAATGCCATTTCGAACTCGCGCCGGCCTCCGGCCAGCACGTACCAGCCTTCAAGATCACGATCGAAAGCCGTGTTCGAACCCGCCAATCCCCTCACCTTAATGGTCTGCGGCACGACATGGATGGTGCCCGCGTTGGTCAGCGTGAACCGGAACGCGCCATCCTGCTGCCGCAGATCGTTGAGCGTTGCCGTCGCGACTTCTTTTACCGGCCTCACGAAAATCGGAATCCCCATCTTCGTCAGCACTCGCACGCCACTGCCGGCAACGGTGCCGGCCGGAGGCAGTTCTTCGACGAAGATGCGATATGTCTTCTCGCGTACCTCCTGCGTTGTGGCGCTGCCGACTCGCACCCGACGTGTCTCGTTGGGTTTGAGCGTCAGCAGCGTCGGGAAAAACACGATGTCCTCGGTCGGTTCGAGCTGCATCTCCCCCGAAGGACTCTGTGCCCAGGCGAACACCGAGAGCTGGAACTGCAGCATCTCGGTGCTTTCGTTCCGGAGTGTCAGCAACACGCTGCCGGACCGTCCCGTGAGAAAAATCTGTGTGGGGTCGACGGTGAAGGTCGCTGCTGCGGCGGCCCCGGCCTGCGGCCCTCCCCACAACCACGCCATCGTCAAGACTGTGATGAGGAGCCGGCCGACCCGGAGGCCGGCCTGCTCAGAACGACGTCGAGAAGCCGATTTTCCGGCTGAAATTGCGTACTTCACACAGAACGTATCGGCCGAAACGAGTCCCGGCTTCTGTCAGAAGTTCACGGTCGCGACAACCGTATCGCTGTAGCTGCCCGCGGCCACATCCTGATTGCTCGGGACACGACCGTAGACGGTGAAATTCCGCGCAGTTTTGGAGGCCGCCGCACCGGGTGCATAGAGCCCGCCGCCGGAGTCGCTCCACACGGTCGTCCGGCCGGCGTCCGAATACATCTCGTAGGTCAAGAAGTTGCTCGAGCCATCGGTCATGCGACGGGTGCTACCAGTCGCGTTCGATCCCAGACCCAGCCCGACGGTGGGCGCCACACCCTTGGTGCAGGCGACGGTGACCGTCCCGGTGCCATCCAGGTTCGTTGCCGCGTGGGTCACGACGGGGTCATACGAGCCGAAGGCCAGAGCCGCCGTGCTGATGGTGCAGTTGTTGGTCACAGTGGCGCTGACACCCAGGTTCGCTGTTGCGGTCGCTGCCGAGGCGGGCGTGCTGAAGGCCGCCGCCACAATGGCCATTCCACTCACCGCCGCGGTCAATCCCAGGAACGTATTCGCTCGCATTGCCGTCTCTCCTCGTCTTCCGTGTGTCTCGTTTGAGGCTCACTGCCTCGTAGGGCCTATGGGACCCTTGGTATTCCAGAGCACTGCATGGATGAGGCCAGTCATTTCCTAAAATAGATCACGCACGCCAAATATCTAATGCAGCAGCAATTACATAGATATTGGTCATGTCTATGACTTGTAATAGAACATTGCTAAACGCCAATATTTGACAGCTCAACTGACAGAAATTTGCCATGAACGCACGTTTTCTAACGGCTTTTCAGGAGAAGCGAACGTTTCACAGCCGTGTGCCATTATGAGACTGATAGAACCCTGATAGGACGCGGCAGGAACCGGCCGCGCGGCGAGGCCGTAGACAGTAGACTGAAACGACCCAACCACCTGACGGAGCGTGCATGGCGCTGATTGAAGTTCGCGATCTGTGGAAGACGTACGTGATGGGCTCTGAGGAGATCCATGCCCTTCAGGGCGTCTCGATTCAGATTCAACGAGGCGAATACGTCGCCATCATGGGCCCGTCCGGTTCTGGCAAGTCCACGTTGATGAATCTGATTGGCTGTCTCGATACGCCCACCAAGGGCAGCTACCTTCTGAACGAAAAACAAGTCAGCCAGATGAACGACAACGAACTGGCCCAGATCCGCAACGAAGAGATCGGGTTCGTCTTCCAGACGTTCAATCTGTTGCCGCGCGCATCGGCGCTTCAGAATGTGGAGCTGCCGCTGGTATATGGGGGCGTGGCAAACCGCGATCGGCACGCGCGCGCGAAGGCGGCGCTCGAGAAAGTCGAACTCGGATCGCGCATGACTCACAAACCCAACGAACTGTCAGGTGGACAGCGTCAGCGCGTAGCGATCGCCCGCGCGCTGGTGAACAACCCGTCGATCCTGCTTGCCGACGAGCCAACCGGCAACCTCGATTCGAAGACGGGCAGCGAGATCATGGCGCTCTTCGCCCGATTGCATCAGGCGGGCAATACCATCGTCCTCGTCACGCACGAAGCCGATATCGCAGCGTTCGCGCATCGCACGATCCATTTGCGGGACGGACAGGTCGAAAAGGACGTACGAGACAGGCGGCCTGAGCCGCGTCCTGTTCCGGCTGAGGCCGGACACGATCGTCAGATTGCAGCCCAGTGATTGTCGCCCACAGCCTGAAGCGGCGCGTCGCGTTTGAACGATGACGGGTCGAGGGCAATTCGCTGACGAGGCGCATCCGGATCCAGCACCGGAATCGCGCTGAGCAGGGCTCGAGTGTAGGGATGCGTGGGTTGCGCAAAGAGCGCGCGCGTCTCACCCATCTCGACGATGCGTCCCAGATACATCACCGCCACACGGCTGCAGATGTTCTCGACCAGCCGCAGGTCATGCGCGATGAAGAGGAACGTCAGCTTCAGACGTGTCCGCAGGTCGAGCAGCAGCGCAACGATCTGCGCTTGAATCGAGACGTCGAGGGCCGAGACGGCCTCGTCGGCGATGATCAGCGCTGGATTGAGCGCCAGCGCGCGCGCGATCCCGATGCGCTGACGCTGGCCGCCGCTGAATTCGTGTGGATAGCGGCGAACGTGGTCCGGCTCCAGCCCCACCAGGTCGAAGAGCTCAGCGACGCGCGCCCGCCGTTCGTCGCGGTTACCCATGCCGTGGATGACCAGCGGCTCTTCGACGATTGCGCCGGCGCGCATCCGGGGATTCAACGAAGAGTACGGATCCTGAAAGACGACCTGCATGTCGCGTCTCGCCAGGCGCATGCGGGCTTTCGAGAACGAGAGCACGTTTTCATTGCGGAAATAGATTTCGCCGGCGGTCGGTTCGATCAGCCGCAGGACGCAGCGCCCGGTTGTGCTCTTGCCGCTTCCGGATTCGCCGACGAGTCCAAACATTTCTCCTTCGTCGATCGAGAAGCTGACATCGTCCACGGCCTTGACGATCGACGGTGGACGGAAGAGGCCCTGTTTGCGAACGAAGTGTTTCGTCAGCCCTCGCACATCGAGCAGCGCCATCAACGTGCCCGATTCGCCGCTGCGCGCCTGCCGGGAACGGCCGCGAGCAGTTGGCGTGTGTACTCGTGCGATGGCGTGCGCAGAATCTCGCGCACAGGTCCGGTCTCGACGATGCGGCCCGCCTTCATGACGGCGACACGGTCGGCCATCTCGGCGACGACGCCGAAGTCGTGCGTGATGAGCAGGAGCGCGAGACCGAACTCTGCCTGCAGTTGTCGTATCAGATCGAGCATCTGCGCCTGAATGGTCACGTCCAGCGCAGTGGTCGGTTCATCGGCGATGACAAGCGGAGGACGGCAGGCGAGCGCAATCGCGATCATCACGCGTTGCCGCATCCCACCGGACAACTGGTGCGGATAGTCGCGGACACGTCGCATCGGGTCGGGGATGCGGACCGCGTCAAGCAATTCGACGGCGCGGCGGCGCGCCTCGGTGCGGTTCGCCATGCTGTGGGCGGTGAGCGCTTCCGCGACCTGATCGCCGACACGCATCACCGGGTTGAGTGCGGTCATCGGCTCCTGAAAAATCAGCGAGATGCGCGCGCCACGCACCGACCTCATGTCGCGCTCGGAGAGGGTCAGCAGATCCTGGCCTTCGAAGAGGATGCGACCGTTCACAATCTGCGCTGGCGGTTGGAGCAGACGCAGAATGGAAAACGCGGTCACGGATTTTCCGCTGCCGGATTCGCCGACCAGGCCCAGGGTTTCACCGGCCGCCATCGTGAAGCTGATGTCATCAACGACGCGAGCATTGCGCGCGGCATCGAATGTGACCGTGAGGTGCTGCACATCCAGCAGTACGCTCACGACGACGTCTCCTGGTACTCGCCGAACACCCGGCGCAGGCTGGCAGCGACTTCGCCCAGTGTGACGCGCTTCTCAACGGCAGCGATGATTACCGGCACGAGATTGTCCCCGCCGCGAGCGGCGCCTTCGACGGCCTCGAGCGCTCCACGCCACTCGCTCTCGCTGCGGCTCGCGCGGAGCTCGCGCACACGAGCGACCTGCTCTCGCTCGATACCCGGATCGATCTGAAACACGCTGGTGCTGTTGGGCGCGTCGTCCACGTAGCGATTGACGCCGACCATGATCGCCGCGCCAGCGTCCAAGGCCTGTTGTGCCGAATACGCGGAATCCTGAATCTGCTTCTGAAGATAGCCGGACTCGATCGCGGCCAGCGTGCCGCCCATGGCCTCAATGCGGTCGAGCAACTCAGTGGCCTCGCGCTCGATCCGATTGGTCATCTCCTCAATCGCATAGGCGCCGCCAACCGGGTCAACGGTAGCAGCGACTCCGCTCTCGTGCAGAATGATCTGCTGCGTCCGCAGTGCAATCGTCGCGCTTTCTTCGGTGGGGAGCGCGAGCGCCTCGTCTTTGCCGTTGCAGTGCAGCGACTGCGTACCGCCCAGCACCGCAGCCAGTGCTTGCAGCGCCACCCTGACGATGTTGTTGTCGGGTTGCTGCGCCGTAAGTGTGCTGCCGGCTGTCTGTGTATGGAACCGAAGCTGCTGCGCGCGGGGGTTCGTCGCGCCAAAGCGGTCGCGCATGAGCTGCGCCCAGAGCCGCCGCGCTGCGCGGAACTTGGCGATCTCCTCGAGGAAGTTGTTGTGAGCGTTGAAGAAGAAGGACAGCCGTTGCCCGAACGCATTGACGTCGAGACCGGCGGCGACCGCGGCGTCGACGTAGGCGATCGCGTTGGCGAGTGTGAAGGCGACCTCTTGAACGGCCGTCGCGCCGGCTTCGCGGATGTGATACCCGCTGATTGAGATGGGATTCCAGCGCGGGAGTGTCCGCTCGCAGAACGCGATGACGTCCGTGACGATGCGAAGGGACGGACGCGGCGGGTAGATATAGGTGCCGCGCGCGATGTACTCCTTCAGGATGTCGTTCTGGAGCGTGCCTGATAACTTGGTGAGCTCGACCCCCTCACGGCGGGCGACGGCCACGTACAGAGCGAGCAGAATGATGGCCGTCGAGTTGATAGTCATCGACGTCGATATCGTGGCCAGGGGGATGCCTTCGAAGAGCGTAGCCATGTCTTCAATCGAGTCGATCGCGACGCCGACGCGACCGACCTCGCCGCTGGCCAACGGGTCATCGGAGTCGTATCCAATCTGCGTCGGAAGGTCGAAGGCGACACTCAGTCCCTTCACGCCCTGCGACAGCAGGTAGCGGTATCGTCGATTCGACTCAGCGGCCGTTGCGAACCCGGCGTATTGCCTCATCGTCCACGGTCGGCCGCGGTACATGTCGGGCTGGATACCCCGGGTGAAGGGGAAGGTGCCGGGCTCGCCGAGGGTGGTCGTGAAATCGATCCCTGCGACGTCGTCCGGCGTTCGAAACGCGCGTGAGTCGGCGCCCCGCTTCATGGCGTGTGTGCCCGGATTTTATCCGAAACCCTTGCCTGTCAGTTGATTACCGACGTCGCTCAGCGGCGGCGGGCGAGTCATCTGCCCCGAACGCCCAGAAATGTTGGGAAAAAGGACGGTTTGTTGACACTCTGCAGAAGAGCCCTTACAATGCCCTCAACCTGTAGCAAGGCTAACCCTATATAAATGAACACCTTTGGCGCCCGATCCCTGCCAGCCGCCCGGTCAGTGCAGGTGCCGATTGGGATCGCCCCCGGCTTCCCGGCCCGGTGGCGGATGAGGAGGAGCAGGAATGGATGACGTCGTGAACCGGTTCGCGAAGGAGCTGGCCGACGCGATCGCTGCCGCCGTTGCCGAGAACCCCCAGGTTGAGGCTTGCCGTGCCAAGGCGCGGGAAGCAGGTTTCGACATGCGGGTCACGCTCGAAGCGGTTGTGGGCTTTGTGAGCCGAAACAATGGCGCGGCGGTGACCAAGATCACAACCCCCGCCCGCCTGCTGCCTTCGCGCAAGGCGTTTGATTTAACGACCAACGATCGCCGGTTTCTGCGGTCGCTGCGAATCGGTGTGGACGAAGCACCGAAAGAAGCTGTCGACAACAGCTAGCCCGATCCGACTTCAGGTTTCCATGCGAGGCGGACCTCCGGGTCCGCCTTTGCTGTGTACGGGTCCTCGTTACGCGCCAGCCTTCGCCTGGTTTGCCACCGCGGCGGCCTTCGCCTCCGCCGCTGCCTGATCCCCCAGGTAGTACTTCGTGAGTGGCTTCAGATCCTCGTTGAGCGAGTAGACCAGCGGGATTCCGGTGGGGATGTTCAACTCGACGATCTTGTCGTCGGGGATGTTTTCCAGATACTTCACCAACGCACGCAGGCTGTTCCCGTGCGCCACGATCAGGACACGCTTCCCGGCTTTGATGTCCGGTGCGATGACCTCGTGCCAATGGGGCAGGAATCGCGCGACGGTGTCCTTGAGCGACTCGGTGAGCGGGATTTCGGCACGCTTCAAATCCGCATAGCGGCGGTCGTGCGAGGGGTGGCGCGGGTCTTCATAGGTGAGCGGCGGCGGCGGCGTGTCATAGCTGCGCCGCCAGATCTTCACCTGGTCATCGCCGTACTTCGCGGCGGTCTCCGCCTTGTTGAGTCCCTGCAGTCCGCCGTAGTGACGCTCGTTCAAGCGCCACGACCGATAGACTGGAATCCACATCATGTCGAGCGCGTCGAGCGCAATCCACAAAGTCCGAATGGCGCGCTTCAGCACCGACGTGTAGGCGACGTCGAACTCGTATTTCTCGGCGCTCATCAGACGGCCGGCCTCGCGTGCCTCTTCCCCGCCCTTGTCGCTGAGATCGACGTCGGTCCAACCCGTGAAGCGGTTCTCCTTGTTCCACGTGCTCTCGCCATGACGAAGCAGTACCAGCCGTAGCATCAAACTGTCCTCTGTTGGCGGTCTTTAGACGGTTGCCAGCTGCCGGATCGCGGACCGCCCACCGTAGCGGGCCGCGGTGCCGAGCTCTTCTTCGATCCGCAGCAGCTGGTTGTATTTCGCGACGCGATCGCTGCGGCTGGCGGAGCCGGTCTTGATCTGGCCGGCCGACGTGCCGACTGCCAAATCGGCAATCGTGCTGTCTTCGGTTTCTCCCGATCGATGCGAGATGACGGTGGCGTAGTGCGCGTCGCGAGCCATGTCGATCGCGTCGAGTGTTTCCGAGACGGTGCCAATCTGATTCAATTTCACGAGCAGCGCGTTGCCGACGCCGTCACTGATGCCCCGGCGCAGGATCTCCGGGTTGGTCACGAAGACATCGTCGCCGACCAGCTGCACGCGGTCGCCGAGGGCGCGGGTCAGCAGCTTCCATCCGTCCCAGTCGCCTTCGGCGACGCCGTCTTCGATCGAGATGATCGGATACTGGCGCACCCAATCGACATAGAGTTCGACCATCTGGTCGGACGTCCGTGTGGACTCACCGGATTTCTTGAACACGTACTTGCCGTTCTCCCAGAGCTCGCTCGAGGCGACGTCGAGCGCGATATACACCTCGGTGCCGGCGCGCAGTCCCGCCTTGCCAATCGCTTCGAGCACGACGTCGAGTGCTTCGCGATTGGATTTCAGGTTCGGCGCGAAGCCGCCTTCGTCGCCCACGCCCGTCGAATGGCCGGCCTTCTTCAGAATGCCTCGGAGCGCGTGAAAGATCTCCGTGCCGGCGCGGAGTCCCTCGGCAAAGGTCGGGGCGCCAACCGGCATCACCATGAACTCCTGAAAGTCCACGCTGCTGTCGGCGTGCGCGCCGCCGTTCAGGATGTTCATCATTGGCACCGGGAGCACGTACTCACCGTTGGCGGCGACGCGTCCGCTGATCGTGGCCAGGTGCGCATACAGCGGCTGCTGGTGTGCGGCGGCGTTTGCTCGGACCGCGGCCATCGAGACAGCCAGCAAGGCGTTCGCCCCCAGACGACTCTTGGTCGGAGTCCCATCGAGCGTGACCAGCGTCTCGTCGATGGTGCGCTGATTCAGCGCCATGCCCTTCAGCGCATTGGCGATGGTGGTGTTGACGTTCTCGACCGCCTTGCGCACGCCTTTGCCGAGATACCGTTTGGGATCACCGTCGCGCAATTCGAGCGCTTCGCGCGCGCCCGTCGATGCGCCTGATGGCACCGCCGCTCGTCCGAACGCATCCCCTGCCCAGACTTCGGCTTCCACTGTGGGGTTCCCCCGCGAATCGAGAATCTCGCGGCCGATCACGCGCGTTATCTGCACCACGTACCTCGCCTTTGCCCTTTGCCCTTTGACCTTGCAAATCAGACGATCGCGCCACCGCGGTCCGCCACGAGTTCGGCCTCGAGGGCTTCTTCGCTGATTGCACCAATCAGCGGTTCATCCTCGGCGGTCACGACCACGACGCCGCCATCGGTGACCGTGTGACGCCGGCGATCTTCTTCCGGGTCGAATCCAATCAGCGCGCCGCGCGGGACGAGCACGTCGCGATCGATGATCGCGCGGCGGATGCGCGCATGCCGCCCAACCCGCACACCGGGCATCAGGATCGTCTGTTCAATGTCACAGAAGCTGTGGACCCGCACGTTGGGGCAGAGAATGCTGCCCACCACGCGGCTCCCGGAGATGATGCAACCCGATGAAATCACCGAGTCGAGCGCCTGTCCGCATCGACGGCCTTCTTCAGCAAAGACGAACTTCGCCGGCGGCGCCTGCGGCTGATACGTACGCAGCGGCCATTCCGGATCGTAGAGATTGAATTCCGGATTGACGTGGCACAGGTCCATGCTCGCTTCGAAGTACGCGTCGAGCGTGCCGATGTCACGCCAATACTTCGCCGCCTTCTTGTTTTCGTCGTAGAAGCGGTAGACGAACACCGGCGCGGCGCCGAACAGCGAGGGAAGAATGTTGCGCCCGAAATCGTGCTGGCTGTCGGCGCGCGGGGCGTCGTCTTCGAGCGCACGCACGAGCACGTCCGCTTTGAAGATGTAGATCCCCATCGAGGCGAACGCGACGTCGGGCGAGCCCGGCACCGGTGTCGTACTGGCCGGCTTCTCGTCGAAGCCGACCACACGGTCGGACTGATCGACGCTGACGATGCCGAATCGACTCGCGTCGGCCAGCGGCACCTCAATCGCCGCCAGCGTCACATCGGCCTTCCGCTCGAGATGAAAGCGCAGCATCTTCGAGTAGTCCATCTTGTACACGTGATCGCCCGAGAGCACGATGACGTGGCTTGGCGACTCGCGATCGATCGAGTACAGGTTCTGAAATACTGCGTCGGCAGTACCGAGATACCAATGCTCTCCGACTCGCTTCTGGGGCGGCAGAATCTCGATGAACTCGCCCAGCTCCTCGGAGACGACATTCCACCCCATGCGGATGTGACGGTTGAGGGAGAGCGACTTGTACTGCGTCGCGATAAAGATGCGGCGCAGCCCCGAATTGATGCAGTTGCTGAGCGTGAAATCGATAATCCGATATGGCCCCCCAAAGTACACCGCGGGTTTCGCGCGTTCTTTGGTCAGGGGGTAGAGACGCTCGCCGGCTCCGCCGGCGAGAAGGATGACGAGGATGTCGTCCAGCTCCATGTGGGCCCCGTTCCCCGCGAGTGAGCTTCCTGACCGGGCGCTTCGAGGCCTCGCGAAGGGATGGCGATCTTAACACGCGGTCTTGACGAGACTTCGGGCGCGTAGCGGAATCCGCGGGGTTTTCGCCCCATTTGTTTGACTTGCCCCTCTACGGTGCCTATGATCAGGCGATTCGGATTCTTGGATACGGCCCAGACGAGGGCGTTGGCTCGTGCGTCGGGGAAGAGAGGCATTCATGCAGGCTCGTCGGGTTCTTGCCCTTTTAATCGCCATCCTCTTTGTCTCTGTCGCGGCGCCCCTCGTCGCGCAGCGGAACAACGACAACAACAAGCCGCCGCAGCGCAGTGCGCAGGAGCAGGCGGACATCCAGGCCCTCGTCCAGGCAGTCGAGGTTCAGCTGTTGTCCGACGTCGGCATCACGGTGCCGCCTCCTGGCTCGCAGCCCCCGGCGACACCGCCTACGGCCAAGCCCTTGACGCTGGGCACCCCCGACAAGACCTCGGGTGACGTGCCGGTCACCTGGGACTCGAACCACTTCGTCAAAGGGCAGACCGACACCTACATCCCGTTCACGCTTCAGCTCGACAAGGCGACGCTGCCATCCGGTGCCGCGATCTGGGTCCGCATCGTCAATGCCGAGCAGGCGGCGGCGTTCGCGTCGATGGTGACCTCTCCCGCTCGGCAGGGGAACAACAACAAGAATCAGCCGCCGGCGCGGGCGACCTTCGCGTGGGACAACGGCAGCTTCACTGACGTTCCCGAGGGTGGCAAGCTGCAGCGCGCGATTCAGTTGCGGCCCGGACAGTACGTGGCCTACATCGCGGTCAAGGAGAAGAGCGCTGCGGCCGCGGGCAGCGCGCGCGGCAACGATCGCAATCGCAACGACAAGAACGCGCCTCCGGCCGCCGCCGCACCCGGAAAGATCGGCGTGCTGCGACATGAGCTCATGGTCCCGGACTACGGTCAGGGCGATCTGACAACGAGCAGCGTGATCGTTGCGCGCTCGGTCGAGCAGGTGACCGCACCGCCGTCGGATCAGGAATCGAATCCGTATGTCTTCGGTCCGATGCGCATCGTGCCTTCCCCGGACGGCAAGTTCGGGAAGAGCGCCGAGCTCAGTGTGATCTTCTGGATTTACGGCGCGCAGGCGGCGGCAACCGGCAAGCCCGACGTGACGATCGAATACAACTTCTATCAGAAGATGGGAGACAGCGAGAAGTACTTCAACAAGACCGCTCCGCAGCAGTTGAATGCGCAGACGCTCCCGCCGGAGTTCAGTGTGGCGGCGGGCCATCAACTGCCGGGTAGTCTTGTGGTGCCGTTGACCAGTTTCCCAGCCGCTGACTATCGTCTGGAGATCAAGGTCACAGATAAGGCATCGGGCAAGTCGGCGACGCAGAGCGTGAATTTCACGGTTCTGCCGGTGTAGGGACGCACGCGCGCACGCGGGGCACGGCACGCGAGCAGAAAGAGCACGACGATGATTCGGTACCGCTCGTGGTGTTACGTGGGTGTACTGCTGTGCGCCGCGATTGCCTCGCCTGCCCAGGCGCAGCTCACACCTCGGCCGCAACTCTCGTCCAGTCAGGCTGTCGGCCCTGCCCTTCGTCACGGCGAACTTCGTGGCATCGTGCAGGACGAACAGGGACAACCCATCGCCGGTGCAGTCGTCTCGGCGGTCGGCTCGACCTCGGTCTTTGCCGTCTCGGGGGCTGACGGCAGCTTCACGTTCCGCAATCTGCCGGCCGGTCCCTATCTCGTTCGCGCGCACTTGCAGCAGTACCTTCCCGCGCGCGGCCGTCTCGTGCAGGTCGCACCCGACGCGAAGAACGCCACGACGATCGCCTTGACGCGTCGTGCCGACGCGACATCCGCCCCGACGGTGCTCGCCGCTTCGGTTGGCGGCGACGAGGACCAGCCGGCGGCGCAGCCCGCGGAGCCGGAACATGGTCACGACGAAGTCGCGTGGAGACTGCGTCATCTCAAGCGCAGCGTGCTGAAGGACACCGGCGAAGCGATCGCACAGACCGGTGGTGACACGACGCTGTTCGGCGATTCACTGTCGGGTCTGAGTCGTGCGGTCGGTCACTCGGCGCGGCTCGCCTCGTCGCTGTTCGACGAACTGTCGCTCAACGGGCAGTTCAATCTGATTACGACGACCTCGTTCGATCGACCACAGGATCTGTTCTCGATGAACGTGGACGTGCCTCGCAGTGTCGCCTACGTGGCACTCGAAGCGCCGGGCTCGGCGGGCGATTGGACGATGCGCGGGAGCATCACGCAGGGTGATGTGTCGTCGTGGATTCTGGCCGGTTCGTACATGCGGCACACCCAGGCTCGTCATGCTTACGAGGCCGGCGTGTCGTACGCGATGCAGCAGTATCTCGGCGGCAACGGTGAAGCGCTGTCCGCGATGCGTGATACCAGCCGCAATGTCGGCTCGCTGTATGCGTTCGACTCGTGGACGATCGCGCCGAGCGTGCGACTGGGCTACGGCGCCAAATATGCGCGGTACGACTATCTCGTCGATCGCGGTTTGTGGAGCCCGCGCGCGAGCATTACCTTCAAGCCCTCGCAGCGTGACAGTCTGACATTCCGCGCGACCGCGTCCCATCGCGAGGTCGCACCAGGCGCCGAAGAGTTCCTGCCGCCGTCGATTGGCCCGTGGCTCCCACCGCAGCGCACCTTCGCGCATGTGTCACACGCGGCGTTCCGGCCCGAACGGCACGATCAGATTGAAATGGCCGTCGACCGCACGTGGCGAGGGGGCATCCTGATCGGCGTGCGCGCGTTTCGTCAGCGTGTCGAGGACCAGGTGGTCACGTTGTTCGGCGTAGCAGTCGCCGATGTGCCGGCCGGCGTCGGTCACTATCAGGTCGGCTCGGCGGGCGACTTCGATGCATTGGGCTGGGGGGTCAGTGTCAGCCGTGTCGTGGGGAACCACGTTCGAGCGGCCGTGGACTACACCCAGGCCAGCACGGAATGGCGGGGCTGGTCGGGTGACCGGGACGTGCTCAGTGCGCGAGCGCCCTCGGTCCTGCGTCGGGACGACCGCGTTCACGACTTGACCGCGACCGTCGAAAGCGTTGTCACCCCGACCGCGACGCGGCTGTTCGTGCTCTACAAGTTGAATGCGGCGTTTGACGACGCGGCGACGTTCGGCGCCGTGACCGGCCCGAATGCGCGGTTCGACGTGCAGGTCAATCAGTCGCTGCCGTTTCTGAATTTCAGCAACGCGCAGTGGGAGATGCTCGTGGCGGTGAGCAATCTCTTCAAGGAGGACTGGGCCGAGACGACCGTCTACGACGAGCTGTTTGTGCTCCGTCCGCCAAAGCGGGTGCTCGGCGGTGTGACGGTACGCTTCTAGCTGTTCGTCAGTCGCTGTCAGGCGAGAGAGGCCGTTTCCGGCCCCAGCTGTCAGCAAGTGGTGGAAATAGAGGGGAGCTGTGGCTCCCCAATTTTTGGCGCTGTTTTTGACTCCATTCGTTTGGATGACACGTTCTAGTCATTGGATTTCCGTTCGCCTCCGGATGATCTGGAGCCGATGGTCACGGCCGGCGCTTCCGCTGGTCGTGGTCGCCGGACTGCTGTGTCTGGGGGCCGCGAACGTCGCCGCGCGCGCGACCTGGCGCGAGGTCGAGGACGGTGTGCTGTGGAAACAGCAGGGCCAGGGCATCGTCGCGGCCGAAGTCGCGGCGGGCACTCCGGCCGAGGCCGTCGGCATTCGGCGCGGTGATCTCCTGCTGGCCATCGACGATCGCCCAGTGCAGGACGTGGCAGACATCGTGGCCGTGCTGCATGAATCCCCCAGCAGCCGCACACTCCGCTACACCACGCTCCGACTCGGCACGCGAGAAGTCATCGACGTGAGACTGGCTCCTGTGCCAACAGGTCCCGGCGCGCTGTACTTCGTGCTCGCGGCAGTCGGGATCTTCACGCTGATCGTTGGCGGCGCGGTCCGGTTGCGGCGTCCGCGCGACCCCGCGACCCTGCACTTCTTCTGGCTCGCCGTCGCGTTCTTCGGCGTGTTCACCTTCTCGTTCAGCGGCCGTCTCGATCGCCTCGATTGGGTGTTCTACTGGGCCGACGCGATCTCGATTCTTGCGTTACCTCCGCTCTTTCTCCACTTCACGATGGTGTTCCCGGAACGGCCTCGCCGGTGGAGTGGGGGAGCCTCGGGCTATGCGCTCGTGCTGGTCGCGTACGCACCGGCGTTTCTGCTTGGCGCCGCACGGGTCTTCGCCGTCATCCGAAGCGCGAGCGACGCCACCAGTTTCGTCAACACCACCGCCCTGCTCGATCGCCTCGAGTTCTTCTATCTGGCGAGTTGTCTGATTGGCGGCCTGGGGTTCCTTGTCCGCGCGCTCTCGCAGGTCAGCACGATCACCGCACGCCGCCAACTCCGCTGGATTGCCTGGGGCACTGCACTTGGCGCGGGCACGTTCGCGATGGGCTACGCCTTGCCGTACGCGCTCGGTGTCGAGCCGTCGCTGCCGATGGAGTTCTCGGTCATTCCGCTCAGCCTGATTCCGTTGGCGTACGCCTCAGCGATCGTCCGCTACCGTCTGCTCGACATCGAAGTGATCGTCAAGCGCGCGATGGTGTTCGCCGCGGCGCTCGCGGCGATGGTCGTGATCTACGCCGTTCTCCTTGAGGCCGGCGAACGCGTGTTCCTCAAGGGGAACGGCGCCAATCAATGGGTGCTGGCATTCCTCGCGACGCTCGTCGCGGTGTTGCTGGCGCCACCGGTCAAGACCTTTGTGCAGAACGTGCTCGATCGCGCGTTCTATCGCGATCGGTACGACTATCGCCGGGCGTTGCTCGGCTTCGCGCGCGATCTCAATAGCGACCTCGATTTGAACCGCCTGGCGGGGCGCCTGGTCTCACGCGTCGTCGAAACGCTGCTCGTCGATCGCATGGCATTGCTGCTCGAGGACGAGGTGACCCCGCACTACGGTTCGATGTGGGCCTCGGGCTTTGGCGACAGTCATCCGCCGGCACTGCCGAAGCGCTCGGCTATCGGCAGCCGTCTCGTTGACGGCCACAACGTCACGCTCGATGACCCGACCGCGGTCGGGCGTTTTGCCGTCGAGGAGATTGAGTTCTGGCGTGACGCCGGCCTCTACTACTTCGTGCCATGCGTGGCGAAGGAGGGCACGATCGCGGTGCTCGCGCTCGGCCGCAAGAACAGCGGCGAGCCGCTCAGCAGTGAGGATATGGCGCTGCTTGCGGCAGTGGCCGGACAGATCGCGACCGCGCTCGAGAACGCCCGGCTCTATCGTCAACTCCACGTCAAGGCGCTCGAAATCGATCGGATGCGTGCCTTCAACGAGAACATCCTCGAGTCGCTCGACGACGGCCTGCTCGTCGTCGATTTGAATGACCGGGTGGTGAGATGGAACTCGGCCCTGGCGTCGCTGTATGGCGTCTCGCATGACGAGGCGAACGGTCGCCCGCTCGAGGATGTGTTCGACGGTCAGTTCGTCGAGGCGATTCGTGCCGCCCGTCGTGATACGCCGGCGGGTGCGACGTTGTCGCGGATCCCGCTCGACGCGCGCGGCTTCAAGGCTGGCGATACGCTGATCGTAAACGCTGCTGTCATCCCACTGCGCAAGGCCGACGACGCCGGTGACGCACCGGTCGGCACCATCGTCATCGTCGAGGATGTCACGGCCAGAGTTCAGCTGGAGGAGCAGCTGAGGATCTCCGAAAAGATGGCGTCAATCGGCTTGCTCGCGGCCGGCGTGGCCCACGAGGTCAACACGCCGCTGACCGGCATCTCGAGTTTCACGCAGATGCTGCTCGAGGGCGCCGATCCACAGGATCCACGCACGCGTCTGCTCGAGAAGATCGAAAGGCAGACGTTCCGCGCGGCGAAGATCGTCAACGGACTCCTGACACTGTCTCGTCCGGCGTCCACCGATCAGTCGCTCATTGACGTCAATATCGTCATCACCGACGTCCTGGCTCTACTCGAGCATCAGTTCGAAACACATCGTATCCGCGTACGGCGCGATCTCGGAGAGGTTCCGGCCATGATGCTCGGCCAGGAACACAAGCTGCAGCAGGTGTTCCTGAACCTGTTCCTGAATGCTCGCGATGCCATGCCCAAGGGCGGCTGGTTGTCCGTGAGTACCAGGTTCGAGACGGGGAAAGTGGTTGCGGAAGTATCTGACACGGGTTTGGGCATTCCGAGCGAATACCTCGCCCGTATCTACGACCCGTTCTTCACGACGAAGGCGATCGGCCAGGGCACCGGCCTCGGCCTGTCGATCACCTACGGGATCGTGCGCGAGCACGACGGCGGGATCGACTGCGAAAGCATCGTGGGACAGGGTACGAAGTTCATTTTGTCATTCCCGGCAGTGCAGGCCGAGCGGCCTGTATTCGCCACTCACAGTCAGTGAGGTCAGGTGTCATGCGGCGCAGCGGCTCCATTCTGGTCGTAGATGACGAAGAGATCATGCGGGAGATCCTCGAAGCGCTCTTGTCGCGCGAGGGCTACCACGTCCGCCTGGCGTCAAGCGGTGAAGAAGGGCTCGAGCTCGCGCGCTCGTTCCTCTTCGACGCCGTCGTAGTCGACGTCATGATGCCCGGCATGAACGGGCTCGCGTTGCTCGACGAGCTGAAGAAGCTCGACGACGACTTGCCCGTCCTGATGGTCACGGCCTTTGCCTCGGTCGAAACCGCGATTACGGCGATGAAGCGCGGAGCGTTCGACTACATCACGAAGCCGTTCAAGAACGACGAGGTACTGGTCGTCGTACACAACGCTGTCGAGCGGCGGCAGTTGATGGCGGAGAACACCGCCCTGCGCCAAAGTCTGCAGGCGCAATATCAGCGCTTCGCCGGAATCATTGGCCGTAGTCCGCGGATGAAGCAGGTGTTCGACCTGATCATCCAGGCTGCGCCCAGCCGCTCAACGATTCTGATCACCGGCGAGAGCGGAACCGGCAAGGAGCTCGTCGCGCGCGCGATCCACTCGAACTCCCCGCGTGCCGACCGCGCGTTCGTGACGGTCAACTCGGGAAACCTCCCGCCGGACCTGCTCGAGTCCACGCTCTTCGGGCACGTCAAGGGCGCCTTCACCGGTGCGATCTATCCGAAGAAGGGCCTCTGCGATCTGGCTGACAAAGGCAGCATCTTTTTCGATGAGATCGGCAACATCCCCTCCGATACCCAGGCCAAGCTGCTGCGCGTCATGCAGGAGCGCGAGTTCATGCGGCTCGGCGGCATGGAGACGATCAAGGTGGACGTGCGCATCATCGCGGCGACGAACTGCGATCTGCGGCAGATGGTCGAGGAGGGGCGGTTCCGGGAGGACTTGTACTACCGACTGCACGTGATCAGCATCTCTCTCCCGCCGCTGCGCGACCGCAAGGACGACATACCCTATCTGTCGCAGCACTTCCTCGAGAAGTACGGCGCCGAGAACAACAAGCGGGATATGGAACTCAGTGCCGAGGCGCTCGACCTGATGATGGAATATGACTGGCCGGGCAACGTGCGCGAGCTCGAGAACGTGATCGAGCGCGCCGTCGTGCTCGGCTCAGGTACGCGTATTGGACCGGACCTGATCCCCGAGCACGTCCGCTCGGCTCCGGCCTTCCACATCCCGAAGTTCGTGGTGCCGCCCGAAGGCATCTCCTTCAAGGACGTCATCACCAATGTCGAGCGGCGCCTGATCGAATCGACACTCGAAGCCGCGGGCGGCGTGCAGAAGAAGGCGGCGGAGCTCCTGCGGATCAAGCCGACGACGCTGAGCGAGATGATCAAGAGGCACGAGATCGGCACGCGAAGGAAGAAAGCCAGTCCCGACGATTCGTCGACGCCATCGCGGTCACGGCCGTTTCCGGCTGCCGAATTGACGCGCGA
>Ga0111538_10002977_pt1 | contig 23764 bp, 27 predicted proteins | sample SoiMethybrSBSTD1_FD_79669 | JGI IMG/M metagenome (GOLD analysis project Ga0111538, IMG submission 79669) | Bulk soil microbial communities from a Populus tree surrounding site in Tennessee, USA - Soil MetaG P. TD hybrid SBSTD1 (version 2)... | ecosystem: Environmental > Terrestrial > Soil >...
CCGACGAGGTCCGAGAGCTGCTCGGAGGCGGTGGTGTTGCCCTTATCAGCAAGTCGCTGCAGCTCGTTCATGTCACCCCGCTCGGCGGCGAGCTCGATCAGCTGGTCGGTCGCGGTGGTGTTGCCACCGTCGGCTAGGCGCCGGAGCTCGGCCATGTCGCCGCGCTCCGCAGCGAGCTCGATGAGGATGTCGGCTGCATCGGTGTTGCCCCCGTCGGCAAGTCGTCGCAGCTCGTTCATGTCACCTCGCTCGGCGGCGCGCTCGATCAGCTCGTCGACGCATTCCTCGGCTCGGTCTCGAAGATCGGAGAGATTCGATTTCGTCATGATGATTAACCCCGTGGTGTCGTTCTCGGCAGGTGAAGGCCCCTGATCAGGTCGCGTGCGGCGTTGGCCACGGCGTCTGGTCTGACCATCGGGATGGTGACGTGGGACGCGTTGGGGAGGACGCGGTGTTCACCGCGGGGGGTCGCGGCGGTGATCGCGTCGAACAAACGCTGGCTGCCGGCGATCCGTTCGCGAACGTTCGCCTCGGATTGGAACAGGGTCAGTTCGGGGCCGATGGCGGTTCCGGACAGGAGGATCAGTGGCACGTCGGGCAAGGGTCCGCCCGCACGGAGCTCGTCGAAGAGGGCCTGGATGTTCGTGCCTTCGCGTACGCCAGTGAGCAGCCTCTCGGGGCTTATGTGTTTGTCGATGAGTTGCCGGCGGATGGGGTCAGCGAAGGTGTCGAACATGCCGCTCTCGAGCTGGGCGCGGGCGAGCGCGACGAAGTCGGCGATCAACTCCGGCGGCGGATCCATGAAGGTCGCGCCGTTGGCCGCAAGTTTCAGATGTTCGGGCATGTATTCATCGTAGTCCGCGTGGACGGGGTCGAGCTGGAGCAGCGCGGCGACTCTGTCGGCGAACCGCTGCGCGTAACGCTGGCCGTAGGCGCCGCCCAGTGAGTGACCGACGAGCACGTAGGGCGGCGGCACGTCGAGGACGCGCAGCAGGGCGCTGAGCTCGTCGGTGACCTCATCGAGCGAGCGCGGCAGGACGGTGTCGTCGCTCCAGCCGGTGCCGGTGCGGTCGTAGATGATCGACGTCGTGAATTCGGCGATCCGGTCGTGAGCAAGCAGGTAGTCCAGGCCCATGGCCCCAGCACCGGCGAGGAACACGACAGCGGGGCCGCCCGTCCCCGAGCGATGGACCCACAGCCGCTTTCCGTCGACGTCGACATACCGCCCGACAGCGGGCAACTCGCTCGCGTCAAGTCTCATATTTGAGAACGGTATCAGTTGTGAGACCATATGGCAATGGAGATCACCGAGCTGATGCTGCACCCAATCCGGCTGCGAATCGTCAACGCCGTCTTCGACGGTCAGCCGTTCACGACCTCGCAGTTGCTCCAACGCCTGCCGGATGTACCGAAGGCGACGATGTATCGGCACGTCGGGGTACTGGTCGAGGGCGGGCTGATCGAGGTCGAGGGCGAGGAGCGCAAAGCGGGCGCGGTCGAGCGAACCTATCGGCTGCACCCGCCACGGACGGTGATCGATGGCGCTGCCGCCGCAGCGATGAGTAAGGACGACCATCGCCGCGGCTTCGCAGCGGGCATGGCGTCGCTGCTGGGAGAGTTCGAGGTGTATCTCAGCCGGAAGGGAGCCAAGCCGACGGCGGACATGGTCACCTATCGCCAAATCTCACTCTGGCTCAACGATGCCGAGAAGGAGGCGCTCTACCAGGAGTTCATCGCCGCCATCCGGAAGCGACTCGATCACACCCCGTCTGCTGATCGCCGGCGGCACCTCTTGGCCATGATCATGTTCCCGACCCAAGGCACGCGTCGTCGAGACCGAGGGAGATGAAGAACACGTTCGCATCCCACCTCGCCACGAAGGCGTCCTCAACGAGTCCTGTCGCCGCGCGGCATGCCGCGCTAGAAGCTTTCGGAATGGATAGCGCGGACCTCCTTCGCGACCTCGGCGCCATCCTCCGCGACGTCGCGTTCCGCGAGATCATGCCCCGCTTTCGCACGCTCGCGGCATCAGAGGTCCATTCGAAGGCCACGACCGAGGACCCCGACGACCTCGTGACGTTGGCTGACCATGCGGCGGAGGCAACCCTCCTCGCCTCGCTTCCGGCTCTCGTGAGCGGCTCGAGGGCCATCGGGGAAGAGGGCACCGCCGCGGACCCGTCGCAGCTCGAACTCCTGCGCGAAGACGCGCCCGTGTGGGTCGTCGATCCACTCGACGGCACGCGCAATTTCGCGTCCGGGCGGGGGCCCTTCGGTCCGATGGCCGCGCTCGTGCATCACGGCGTCGTACTCGCCGCGGGGATCTTCCTCGCGCTGGAGGACCGACTCTTTCTCGCCGCCCGCGGGCAGGGGGCCTTCGTGAACGGGACACGTCTCCGCGGCGGGCGCCGACCGGGGTCGAGGCTCGTCGGCACGCCGAACCTCCGCTTCGCGCCTCGCGATCACGCTGCGGCGCTCGTCGCGCGCATCGCAGAGCACGACCAGGTCCCGCCGGTCATGTGCGCGGCGCACGAGTACTCCGAGGTCGCGCAAGGGCGGAAGGATTACGCCGTGTACTTCCGGCTCCTTCCCTGGGACCACGCCCCGGGAGCGCTGATCGTGCGCGAGGCCGGCGGTGTGGTGCGCCATCCGGACGGTACCGAATACGACGTGTTCGACGGCGTAAAGCCGACGCTCGTCGCGCCGACCGAGGCGATCTGGCACCGCGCGTGTGAGGAGCTCTTCGGGTCTCGCTGAGCGCATCTTGCGGCCAAACCGTACAGACCGTACACTTTGCCTGGTGGCCAAGAAACGAACCTACGGCGCCGAGGAAGCGCGTGCACATTTGCCAGAATTGCTCGAGCGCGCACATCGCGGCGACGTGACCGTGATCACCAAGCACGGAAGACCCTTTGCCAAGGTGGTTCCGGTCGATGAGAGGCAGGGGGAGAAAGCAAAGCTCCCTCTTCTTTCGCTTGCAGGGTCGGGCCGTGGCCTCTGGGGACGCAACTCGCGCCGCACGTTGAAGCGTCTTCGGGACGAATGGTCATGAGCCTTGGAGACGAGGTGCCCGACGGCGCAACGGTGCTCATCGATACGAACCCGATCATCTATGTTCTCGAAGGCAATCCTCTCGGCGCCCAGTTTCGGACGCTCTTCGCTTCGGTGGACGACGGTCGCATTTGCGCCGTGGTGACGCCGATCACAGTCGCGGAAGTCGTTTCTGGACCATTGAAAGCAGGCAAAGAAGCACTCGCCGAGCGCTATCGGCGAACACTTACCCAAAGCCCCGGCTGGAGCACGCGCGATATCGACGCCGACGTCGCCGTCCTCGCCGCCCGTTTGCGCTTGCGGCACGCCTTGAAACTACCCGACGCGATTCAACTCGCCGTAGCGCTCGAAGAAGGCTGCCATGCGCTTGTGACGCATGACCGTGACTTCAGCAGCGTGAAGGATGTGCTTATCCTCGGTGCAACGGTCCGAGCGCGCTGAACAGCGCTGCGTGTGTTTTCAGAAACGCGAAGCGACAACACGCACCGAAACACAAATCGAGGCGTGCCTCACTTTCGAACGAACCACGCCAATAGCAGCGCCGCGACTGCAACGAGCGTCATCCACGCTTGAAGCGCAAATCGCGCCGGAAGAATCAGAAGAATTCGCTCATCCGGCAGCGGGCGAATCGGAGGGGGCACCTCGCGATCGCAATGCTTAGAAAGCTCCGGTTCAGGAGTCAGCCGTTGATCACTTGGTCGCCGCGGCATGAGCGATTCCTCCCGGACGCACGCGCGTCCTCAAAACAAACGAGACCGTCTCGGCTGTCTCCTTGATGAAGGAGTAGCCGCCCGCGCGGTGGTTTTTGACTCCACCCAGTGTCGGCACACTTGCACACCCACGAAAACCTGGCAACCAAAATCAGTTCGTAAGTGTCGAATATTAAAGAACTATTGCATTGTCAAAGAAACCGTACTACTCGTGCCGGTCGTCGGGCTATCAGTAATCGCGCAGTTACGCGTTGTAGCCGGTACACACCTGACCGTCTGGTGCGTGGTCGGGCAATTCTAAGGCTGCGAAATTGCGTTGCCGTGAGTAGCGCCTTTGTCGACGTGCGCTCGGCGCAGTTACGCAGCGGTGTGCTCCAGCCCGGACCGAACTTCGTGCGAAGTCCCTGGACGACTTCTTTCGCCGCCGTTGCGACATTGGAGAGAATCCGCCTAACTCGTTGTTCGGGGCTGCTGAGTGCTTCTTCGAGGTCTAGACCGAGTCGCGACCGACGCCCTGTGAGTGTCGGGCGTTCCAGTTCTGACGCGCGCGGTCCCGCGGCAAAAATGCCCCGTGCTGTGGCGTCGCATCACGACGGGTCCACGTCCGCGTCCGAGCCTGCCAAACGACGGAACATTCACCTGAGCGTCCGGCGGGGTGTCTCATCATCGCGCCGAAGTCATCGACATCGAGGCCGAGAGCTACCGCTTGAAAGAAGCGAAACAGCTCAACGCTGCGCGCAACATGCAGCGCAAGACGAAGTAGACTTGACCGTCCTCGCGGGATCGGGGCTGGGGATCTCGATCCCGCGCTCTTCACCGGTGAACTTCACCGCTCTCAGGCGCGTTCTTCACCGGTGAACCTCACCGGAATTCCGCAGTTCCTCCTGCCCGTCAACAGCCCTACGAGCAGTGCTCGATCGCTACGCAACTCCGGCTCCGCTGCGACGGTAATCACGAACCCTGAGAAAAGCGCCCGGCCGACTAACACCCTTCGACAAAGTCCGCCGTAGAAGAAGAAGACAGGCTTCAAAAGGAGACGCGCTTCAGAGACGTTGCGGCACTCACGCCCGAGGTCGTAGCCGCACAGGACTATCCCAAGTTCACGTTCGACAGGTTTGCTGACGGGCGAGGAATTTCAGGCCATCGCCCAGAAGGAGACTCGTGTAATGCCAGCCGAATACTTCTCTCAAGCGATGCTGTTGCTGCTGTTTCTCATCACTTTCGATCGGTTAGTTCCACAGTCGAAAAACCGTCATCGTTCCCGTGCACTGTCCTACGGAATGGCTCTCCTAAAACTTGAGCGGCTGGCGTCTCGACAGCGACGTTCTCGTCCCGGCTTGCCGAAACGGCGCGACCCGCGCGTTCCTTGAATTCCCCCTTAAGGTCATGTCAGTCCTACGCTTCAGTATCCCAAACGGTTTTCTGGAAAAGCAGCGCGATTGCGATCTTGATCGAAAGACTTGGCTCTCTGGGCCAGTGAGAGCTGGGCCGAGCGACGGGGCAGCGGCAGTTGGTTTGCGCCGGAGCTGCGCGAGCGCTGCGGTGGATCGCTACATCACACGTCCAGAAGCGGGGACTGCAGTATCTCTTCGTCGAGCGTGCAGACAGGGATTCCTTCACGCTCCGCGACCCAAACGTAAAGGGCGTCGGGCCCGCGAAGCTTACAAGCAAGGGCCAGGCGCAACGGAGGCCGACTCCAAGATTCGTGTCGTGGGCCGGAGTACACCTCGTGCAGATGAGCGGAGCATGCCTTTGCTGCAAAGCCGCAAACAAAGGTGGAGGCGCCGGGACGCCTTCTTCGTCACGGGACAAGAGATGGGCACCGCCAATCACCGCGCCTTTGCTGCACTCGACGGCTGCCTCCCCGACGGCTCCCCGTGCGAGGTGGGGGTCGAATGCTGCGGCCAAATGTGCACGAACGGGAAATGCATGCCGCCGACGAGCCGTTGACTCCGCGTTCGAATACGCCTCGACCTGAATTGCCCTGAAGAGGACATTGCGGTCGGCGTCGCTGATGCCGAGCGCACACGGCAGGGGAAAGAGAGGCCGCGCGCTTGCTATGCGGAGTGACGGAGGTCACGCCGAAGGAGCACATGATTGCTTCGCGCCGCTTTGCGACAACCGCCCTCGTCATTCTCGCCGTCCTCTACGCGTCTCAACGGCACGGGCTGGCTGAGCCGACTGCCGCCGAAGGCGTGCGGGGCCGCTGGCTCGTGGCGGAAGGCCGCGTGCTGCGATCACGCAACGATCTCGGCGGCGCCCTGCGCGCATTCCAAGCCGCGGACGAGCTCATTCAATCGGCCGCGACGAGCTTCGAGCTGGCGCAACTGCAGTCGGTCATGGGATTGGTTCTGGAAGCCCGGCGGACGATCCGCCGCGTCTTGGATGCCCGTTCCGGATCCGATCCAAGAATTTCGCCCGACGAACGTGCACGGGCGGAGAAACTTGACGCCGAACTGAAGAGTCGACTGGTGACCGTCCGCTTCGAGTTTTCTGGGCTCACGGGTCCGAACCCATCGATTTTCGTCGACAACGATCGAAACCCTGCGAACGCGGAGAGTGCGCTGGCGGTCAATCCAGGTCTCCACATGTTCGTCGCCAAAACCGCATCGAATCAGCTCGCGAAGAGCGTGGACACACGAGAGGGAGAAAGCCTCAAGCTGACCTTTGCTTTCGACAAGCCCTCGAGCGGCTCCGACGTCGAACGACCAGCGACCGCGCCCAAGGCCAAGGCATCGCGAGCGCTTCCACCGACCGCCTACATCGGGTTGGGCGTCGGCGCGGCCGGCGTCCTTGTCGGCGGCGCGACTGGCTTGGCAGCCATCTTGACCAAGAATTCGCCCGACCGTGGATGCACGGCTAGTCGGTGTCCTCCAAGCTCGTGGTCGGAGCCCGACCCGACCAAGCGCGCGCTCGCACGGGTGTCCGTGGTGAGCCTGCTCGTCGGAGCTGCCGGCGCAGGGCTTGCGATCGGCAGTATCCTCATTGGGAATCACCACAAGAACAAGCCGGGAATCTCGACGCCTCGAGCCATCGGCCAATCGGTGACCGTCAAACCCCAGCTCGGCGGGATGGCCTTCTCGGGACGGTTCTGACTGCGACGCAGTCGCAGCTTCGCGACGCCCGCGTTCACCCAGACCACTCTCGTGGCCGGTGCGCCACGCGGCTTCACGCCTCCAGGATCGACACCTTCGAGCGCGCAGCAGACAGTAGGCGCTGAATGTCGTGGGGATCGTCGCTGACGATATCCGCCCCGTAACGAATCGACAGTACGGCAACTGAGGCGTCGACGACGTCCCTCGTGCGCGTCTTGCCGAGCAACTACCTGTTGCCGTCTGCACCGTGTGTGTTGCTGGCGCTTTAATGACGCTCAGGAGCGTAGGAGCGGTGGATGCTACGCGCGAGCGCACGATCGTCTTGTCCAATTGGGCGTGCCTCACTTGCCCGATTGCCCGTCGATCAAGTCCTCGGGGAGCAAGTCGAGGAGCATGCCGTCGTGGTAGATGCCGTCCATACCGCGCTCGTAACGCCGCATCACACCAACCTTCTTGAAGCCGACCTTTTCGTAGGCGGTGATGGCGTGAACGTTGTCGGCGGAAGGATCGATGGTGATGCGGTGATGCCCGCGTTCGTCGAAGAGGAAGTGAGAAACGAGCCTAATCGCCTCAGGTCCGAAGCCCTTGCCCTGATGCGCCGTCGAGAGGAACAGGTCGATGCCGGCGTGTCGGTAGTCGCGATGAAGCTTCTCCCATCCCGCGATCCAGCCGACCGTTTCCTCGTTCACTTCGATCACGAATGTGGTGATGCGTTCGGCTCCGTCGGCATCATCTCCGGAGAGAAGTTCGTGGCGGTCGAAGTCGTCATCGGGCTGGCTCCAGTGGCGAGCCACCTCAGGCTCGCGGAGGATCTCCAACAGGCGCGGGAGATCGGCTTCGACAACCGGGCGAAGAACGAGGCGGGATCCTCGAAGGATGACGGTCACGCGTAGCCCCTCACGCTCGGCATCGTCGCACGCCTTCGGGCACGGAGCGAGCTTCGCCGCATCGGGTGGCACGTTCTCCGTCACACGTTCGCGAGCCACCTCGTCATGCGCACGGCACCCATCAAGGCAGTGCAGGAGTTGATGGGCACTCGATGGTCACATGACCGAGCGCTACGCGCACCTCAGCCCTGACGTTCGAAGGACGCGGTGCGTTTCCTCGACGCGGATCGTGCGACGCAAGACGACGCCAAGCGACGCGAGGGTTCGGCTTTGTCAGCCAATGGGGGGCGGTCGTGCTGCGCCCCGCAGCTGTGAACCAGAATGTGTTGCGGCTCGTATAGGTTTACGCGATGCTCGGTGGGGTCGCGGACCAGGAGGTGATCGATGAAAGGGATCGCCATCGCCCTTGCGTGTGGATGCGCTGCAGCGTTGCTTGCGCTGCGCGCCAACGCACAGGGTGTCGAGCGCCGCTCGGACGCCCCCTCCGACCGACCGCCGGCAGTCGAGGTACGCACGCTCCTCCCGTGGGCCACCATCGACGAAGTGATGCGTTTGCCGGTGGGTGCCGCCGAGGTCCGGCCGCGGCTCGTGATGCCCAGCGAATTGGGAGCGCTGTCGTACGCTCTCCCGGCCCTCGGCGGGGGCATGCCTCTCGTCACCGCGGCCGAAACGGCGCTTTCCTCGCGCGTGTCGATGATATTCGAAGGCGCGCGAGACTCGTTCGATCCGCGATTTACAGGGGCAGCGGCGGGGTTGCGGCTGCACCTCTTGCCGAAAGAAAGTCCCCTGCAGCTGAGCGTCGCGGGCGGCATGGCGCAGCCTCTCATCGGGACGCCGTTGTTGGGTGCGTATGAAGGCTCGACGGGTCTTTTCACCCAAATCAACGCCTCCTATGAGGTCGGGCGACTACGCTTCACGGGCCTGCTCCGCGCAACCTCGAGCAGCGGTGTCAATGTCTCTTCGATCGGCGGCGCGGCCGGAGTGTCCTACGATTTTAGGCCGGTGCGGGTGGGTATCGAATATTTTTCCATCGGTGACAAGGCGGGATCGCGGTCCGCACTTTCGGCCTGGGTCGGCGTGCCTCTTGCGAACGAGCGTATCTGGTTGCGCGCATCGACGACCGCGACGAAGGGCGGTCGCGGAGAGGACGATACCGAGCGCAGGGGCTTCTTGTACCTGCTCGGCGTGGCGATCGACTTCTGAAACGTCGCGCGATCACCGCGACGAAGGGCCTTTATCCGATCCTGTACGGAGCGAAGCTCAATACAGGTCGTGCAGATGACCGAAGCATGCACTTGAGGCATTTTGCTGGAAGAAGGTGGAGGCGCCGGGAATCGAACCGCGTGATACGTACGCGCCGCTCGTCGCCAAACGTCGCGAAAACGTCGCGGATCGCGCAACGCAAGACGACTCGGGGCGGCGCGAGGTTTTCGGTTTGGAGGCCAATGAGCCCCAACGAGGCTATCCGCCTCGCCGCGAAGTCGGCGATCGATGCCGGCAACCTTGCTCATGCGCGTGCATTGCTCGATTTGCTGGAGGTCACCCCCGTGATCGTTCGGAAGAAGGGGCTAGATCCGGGGCCGGAATGCCGCAGAAGGAGGACTTAACATCTAAACGCGAACGCTGACATTTCATCCGGCAACCGACGAGTATGACGTATCAGTAGCGAGGGACCTGAAGTTCCCTGTGAATTATATGTTCGACTCCTACGGAGGCCCCTCATGCGAATCATCGGTGCAATGCTGCTGGGTTTGTTCGCGGTAACTGCGACGACCGGCTTGAAGCACGCGAAGGCCGCTGCTCCAGTCGACACGCTGACGGAGTGGACGATTCCGTTCCCTGGATCGAATCCACCCTGGATCGCCTCACGAGGCGAGGCGGTCGTTTTTCGCGACTTCGACATCGCGCAAATCGGTCGTCTCGACACCCAGAGCGGCTTGGTGACAGTGTGGCCTCTCCCATATTTACCGACATCGCCCGGCGACCTGAAGGTACGACCGGCCGATGGCGCGGTCTTTCTCACTGCAGGCAACGAAACAGAGATTGGGCAGCTCGACGTCGACACCGGAGTGCTGCGACGGTGGCCCCTGCCCATTAACGTAGCCTTTGGGCCGGCAGGCCTCGCCATTGACGAGGACGGCGGCGTACTTTTCAGCGCCTGGAAGCCGTCCAACGACGGGAGTATTATCGGGCGACTCGATACCACCTCCGGAAACGTCGATATTTGGACGGTGCCGGCGTCAATGGCCCTCTTTATCTCCCCGATCGCCGCCGGACCCAATCACACGGTGTTCTTTGCCGATAACGGGTTGGGCCCGCGCGTTGTCGCTCGTCTTAATACGACAACAGGGATGTTTACGCCGTGGGCAATAACGAACCAGCCGGCCTACGACATCGTCGTGAACGCGTCAGGGCACGTCTACTTTCAGGAAATAACGGTGAGCGAGTGGGCCATTGCTCGCTTAATTCCGGAGACCGGGAGGGTGACCGAATGGCTCACTCCTGGCACGTTCAACGATAAGATGAGCATCGTAGGCAACCGCGTCCTTTTCGCGAGCGTCACGCCAACGGGAGTCGCGGTGCTCGACGCCACGCAGCCGGGGCGTGAAAGCAGCGCGTCATCCTTTGCATCGGAGACCATCGCGCCCACATCCTCGGTAGTCACGCCTGTGGACCAGACGTTGGTAGCCCAAACGGCTCAGTCGATCGCGCAAAGCCGGACCGTTCGCCGCCGCTCCAGTGACGCCTTTGACGGTTGGGCAATCGACGCGCAGCCGATGGGCATCGCCGCCACGGCGTCGCCGCGTGCGGCCTACTTCAGCGAAAGCGCGCAACCCGTCATCGGCCGAATCACCAATTGAGAAACGAAACGACACGAGGGCACTACGCTTCGGGTCGTACGGCCTCGTGCAGATGAGCGGCGGATGCCTGAGAGGGAGCGCCTTCGCTCCCGCGACCCTCGATACCCGCCTGGCAACGCGTGGCGCAGGATGCGATAGAAGACCGAGTCCATGCCGCGTTCACGGCTAGCCAGCGTCCCGCTCACGTCGAGCAGAGGATCCTGCTGTTGCGCGGTGAGCGGGTCATACTCGATGCCGATTTGGCCGCGCTTCACGGAGTGGAGACGAGGGCGCTCACGCAAGCGGTGAAGCCTAACCGCGATCGGTTTCCCGGCGACTTCAGGTTCCAGCTAACGGCCGAGGAAGCTGGGCATTTGAGATCACAAACTGTGATCTCAAACCCGAGCCGCGGTGGACGCAGGTACGCGCCACACGCATTCATCGAGCATGGCGTGGCGATGCTCGCGGCAATTCTTCAAAGCCCACGCGCCGTCCAGGTAAGCATCGAGATCGTCCGCGCGTTTGTCCGGTTGCGGGCACCGCTCGCCGGAAATGCCGAGCTTTCCCGTTGATGACCTCGATATCGAGGGCCAGCACGTCAACGTCATGAGCACACCCGAGGTTGATCCGATAGTCCCCCTGCCTGGCAGGGCCGTCGTAATCGGCGGGCACGCAAGCCATCGTGTTGAAGGGAGATGTCCCACACGTGCGACAGAAGCAGATGCAGATGGAGCCCGTGCCTGCGCCCAATCTCCCTCGCGAAGAGCCGGACGATTTGGTGGACAGATCCTAGCTAGGTTGGGTCAACCCTGCACGAGAGGCGCTTGGCCAACCGAACCCGCTAGAGTTTCCTGTTCGCCGAGAAAGGCATCGAAGCTCAAGGCCACGGGCTTCATGCCGTAAGGCCGTACTACGACGAATGTGAATCGGGCGAAGGTGTATTTCGTCCAAGGTCCTCAGGAAGAGAGTTGATGATGTCGCCCAAGATGCATTTCGCTGCCGTTCTGCTCGCGTTGCTCTCGACGGCCAGCGCATCTCTGGCGGCGCCTCCCCTGAAGGAGGGCGGGGGTCAAGTCCTCCGGCCGGCGCCGCCCCCGCCGCCCCCGGCGCCACCACGGCCAGCGCCACCCCCACCACCCGCGCCCGCGAGCCCGCCGCCAGCGCCCGCTCCGCCCCCTGCACCCGCGCCGGCAACCGCCACCCCTGGCGTAGCGGGCTACGAGGTGGTGCAAGGCCCCGAGGTGAACGTGGCGCCACTGGCGTCCATCGTCGTCACCGCTCAATGCCCCGTCGGCAAGGTGGCGCTGAGCGCAGGCTATTCGTTCACAGCTGATGGCGACGCCTCCTACGGCCTAGAGGTGCGCGGCGCGATGCCCGAGGGGCGCGTCGCCAGCGTGCGCATGCGCAACGCCAATATCGTGGTTGCTGCCAAGGGTCGGGCCATCGCGATCTGTGTCAACGACATTGTCGGGTTGCGTGTGGTGGATTCGTGGACCGAGTCTCTGGCCGACCAACAGAACCCCTCACACCTAACCTGCGTCGGGCGAGAACGACTGGTCGGCGGCGGCGTGATGGCGGGCAATGACACCCACATCACTGCCAACGCGCCGCGACCCTGGGGCGACCCCGGCACCTGGCTGGTGACGGTGCTCCGGTCCAGCCCATTGGCAGGCCAGGACAGGATCCGGACCCGTGCCCTGTGTGCGCCCGGATCCGCGGTCGACGGCTGGGAGTTGATCGAATCCGCGCCGGTCTGGCTGGGCGGGCGGTCGCAGAGGGCGCTGCTACAGACCTGCCCAGGCAACAAGGTGCTGCTCGCGGGCGGCGTGACCCAAACCACGGGGCCACTGCTGGACATGGTGGTCAACACCCTTGCGCCCCAGGGGAGCGTGTCGTGGTCGACGTATGTCCAGAACCGCAACACGGCCGGTGCGTCGTCGCAAATCGGCGTCGTATTCTCGGCCGTTTGCGCGCGGCGCCAATGAACGTTGGGCTGCCGCACCGCGTGGTCGTAGCCAAGCCTCCAACTTCGCCTGGTCGTTGAAGTGCCCCGAGCCGGCGTCGGCATGGAGTGCGTCATAGATCGCCTGCCTCGACATGCCTCGGCCCGCGGTCTCCCGTCGGAACCAGTTTGGTAGGAACACCAGGTCAAGCAGGTCCTCCGCCGGCCATCCGAGAAAATCGAAGTCTTCTACGCGGGTAGTCGGTGTAGATTTAAGCGCGAAAAGGTCAGGATGTGACCTTTTCGTTCGTTCAGGTTGCGCGCTCGAATGTTCGCCTCGATGCAATCGTCCTTCACTTCTGACGTAGAAATCGCCAAAGCTGTTCGAATTTGCGAAGGAGCTCATCGAGATTGAGCGATGGCTCTCCATAGCGAAGTACCGCAGGGAGATCCGCAGCGAGCGATGCGTCGACTTGCTTCCGACGTTCTCCCGCGAGATTGAAGGGGGTTGGGAAGGCGGAGATTGGAGGGCTCGCGAGTTCGGCGAGCTTTTGGTCGACGAGCTCGATGAATTCAGGGCTCTGCAGATCGACGCCCTCAGCAGCAAGTAGTCCCAGGTCATAGAAATCTCGGCCTGCCGTCCGCGTAAATGCGGCGCGAACTTTTTCGGCCCGCGCCTCCATCGCATCTAGCGCCCAGCAATAAGCAGGCGCGTAGTCGCCTATGAGCGCGTCAGCGAGAAGTTGCCTTAGTGAGGATTTTCGCGCAGGGCGCAGTCGAGGTCGCATCGATACTTCGACGATGATTCCCTGCGGACCGAAGGCTGACTCATAGTCCAGATGCCACACGACGTGGGTATGTCGCTCGTGACGCTCGCCCTCGGGATGCTGCAATTTCACTCCAACTGCAGGCGCAATCTTTCGAAGCGCGTCGCGAACTTGATCCATACGTTTCGCGTTGTCGCGCTTGTGAGTCGAGCCGGCGAGCGGAATGATCATATCGACATCTTCGGACATTCGGTGAAATCCGACGTCGACCTTGCAGAGAAGGGTTCCTCCTTTGAGCAGCAGCTGATCTCCAAAATGCTCCGCGAGCGTCCAGATGAGTCGGGTCAGATAGAAGTCTTTCTCGACCGCTGCTGGTGAAACGCGCTCCATTTGCGCTGCCTCTTTGCAAAGATCAGCGAGGACTTCCAGCGAAGGCAGCGCCGGCAAGGCCATTGTCATGGCCGGACGTCATTTTCGACGACGTTCCACTTGGTGTTGAGAGTTCCGCGGCGAGGGCGAGAAGGGATCATCGATAAACGTGATGAGCTGGATTGTACGTGGTGATGCAATGTGGCGAGCGAACGCTTCGAAACGCCACTGCGCTCGAGAAGAACACCTAACCGTTGACACGTGCTCGAACGAGCAATTTCAATCGCTCGACCAATGAGCTTCTTGGGGTCGATCTTCCGAAGACTTTGCTCAATCAACGGAAGGGCAACACGCAGGCCGCCCGCCAAGTCCGGCGAGCTCAACAGATCGAGGACGGTTCTCTCGGGATCGCTCAGTTTTACCGCCACACTTTCGATGTTCGTTGAAACGATTCCACTCTCGAACGACGTCGGGTCGAGAACGTGAAATCGTATCTGCGAATACCCAAGTACTCGCGTGCGCCGACGACGTTGCACGAAGACGTCAACCCTCGAGCCGTAGTGTTGTTGAGAGAGCCTATGAAAGGTAAGTCCCCAAAGCCCGCCGAGATAGTAAGGCTCATCCGCGAGAAGGGTTGCCACCAAGACTGGCGCGGATGACGATGCTCTCGTGGTCAGCGCGCGGAGCGGCCGGACCCAATAGACCCCGCGCCCAATACGCTCGAGCACCCCCTTCTTCGCCATGCGTTTCGCAACGAGAGGCGCGGTATGACCCACCGCTTGACGAACATCGTCGATCGTTACGCGATGACGTCGTTCGCGCTCCCATGAAGAGAGGAGCATCGTTTCGCGAGCGGATAGGCCGGGCGTGCGCACGGACGTAAGTGTAGATTGTAGCACGGAAGGGTCATATTTGGACCTTTTCGTGTCTGCGAGCGCGCGGCTCACACTGGCAGGCTTTTGGCCACGCATCATGGTGGCCGCAGCCAAAAACCTGGCTTTTTTAGTGGAGGCGCCGGGAATCGAACTTGCCGAGGAATTCCAAGAATCACGTTACCGCTTCGCGCCCGCCGTCAGGTGCGATGGCGAGATCCTGTCGACGTAGATGACGGCGTCGTAGCTCTTCTTGGGCGCGCATTGGGTGATGGTATTGTCCTCACCCCGGTACACGCCACCGACCCATCGCGTCGGAATCTTGGAGCCGAACCAATCCGCGACCGGCCCCGAGATCCCGCGCAAATCGATGGCAAAAAGCGACTTCTGGGTGAGCGCGAGTGCTGCGTCGAAGCTCGCTGGCGGTGGCGGTCCAAGCGCAAAGACCTCGACGCGCCGCTTACCTTGCGCACCCGGTCGCGGGCCGTACGCGTTGACGGCGCCGGAGCCAAACGCCGTACCGATCACGAAGTAGTCGCTACCATGGCGCTCGCGCAAGACGTGCCCCATTTCGCTCAAATCCCACAGCTCGGCTCCGACATGAAAGTTCTGGGCGAGGACGATGATCTTGGCCCCTTTCGGCTCGTTCGCGAGGATTTCATCGACGGTGTCCGCCATCCCGCGATCGCGCTTCGACGGGTCGAGGTAGACCGCCTCGATCCGTTGAACCATACGCGCGTGCTGGCGTGCCGTGACCCACGCCGATTCGCTCGTGCGCGCCGACCACTTGGTACGGTTCGCCTCGAAGCGAGCGAGAATGTCGCGGATGCCTTGTCTCGTCTTCTCCTGTTCGCCGGCCGAAAGACTTGGATAAGTCCCTTCCGCGGAGACGTCGGCGACCGGTGCCAAGATTTCGCGAGCTCGCGAGGCCAAGAGCGGCTCCACTCTATCGAGATACGCCGTGAGCGCCGGGACCGCGTGGCCGACATTGTAAACGTCGCAGCCATGAAACCGGAGCTTCTTGGTATGGGCAGGATCTTGGTTGTAGCGGCGCATCCAGCGGATGATGGCGAGGTTTTCTTCGGTATTCGGATACCATCCGTAAAGATCGGCGATTGCCTTCAGCGGATCACCGCGCCCCGTCGTGATGTAGTCGTCGAGACCGATCGCATCGGACCATCCCGCTTCGAGCGCCACTGCCGTGAAGCCGAGCTCTGTCGTCAGAAACTCGATCAAACGATGTCGCAGAAGCCAATATTCCGACGCGCCGTGGACCGCTTCACCGATGGCGACGATATGGGCATCGCCGATCATCTTCTTCAGCGGCGCCAGATCCGACGTCCCCTTGCCAGGCTGTAGCGTCGCGAGTGGCAGCGCGGCGTCGTCGAGGTACGCTTTGATCTCCGCGTCCGAGGGACGCGGCGCCGGCGCCCGATCCAGCCGGAGATCCATCGTCTGCGAAATCGCATCGAGGCGGCGGTGCACCCGCGAGACGCCACGCACGTCGGCTACGACAATGTAGTTCGCATCGCTCGCGAGCTGCATCTCGTAATGACCCGCTGCGTCCGTCGTCGCGTAAAAGACCTCCCCCTCGTTCTCACCCATCTTCGCGGCTTCGACCCGAGCGCCTTTCACCGGGGCGCCTTGCGCATCGCGCACGATTCCGCTGAGTGCAAAACCGTCCTTACCCAGCGTGACGTCGATGTCGCGTGATGCGCCCGGCGCCAGATCATGCACACCGCCGTATCCCGCGGTGGCCTTGGTTCCGAGCGTCGCGGTCACACCGAACCGCCCCTTCTCCGACAGCGGCGGGAACTCATAACGCCCCGCTGCGTCGGCGACGACCATCGGCACCTCGGGATTGACGCCCCGGGACTCGATTTCGAAGTGGGGAACCAGTGCCACCATGGCTCCCGCCGCCGGCGTGCCGTCGGAAAGTCGAACTTGTCCGGCAACCCCATGCTGCATGGCGGGGGCTGCATTCGCTGTGGTCGTCGGTCCTGGCCTCGCGGCTATCTCTTTGGGCGGTGCCACCGCGCCGCATCCAACGCCGATCGCCGCGAGGATTGCGAGACCCTCGTATTGCATCCGGAATGAGTTCCGCATTCGAAGCCTCTCTTCGTTGAAGATCGCGCTCGCAACTATGTGCATAGGCGCGGCGTCAATTCAAGGGATCGGCGCGTTCTCGCGCGACGTGCACTTAACGACGCTCTCGGTTCGCCACGAATTGGCGCGCGCGAGAGATCCCTCTAGGAAAGGAATCCCTGCGCGCGTTGAAGGCTTCAACCGCAACCTGCTGACCTTCCGATTTGGCGAAGGCAACTTCAGTATTCGTACTAGCCCACACGGCCGTCAGTCGAGGGTGGGTGAGCGAGGGAGATAAGGAGACCTGCCTATGCCCGAGCCCAGCCTTGCACGCCGAGCACGACCCGATCCCCGTGGAGTCTTGACACGTATGGCTGAGGCGCGAAGGCATTCAATTTAACACCCGGCGGCGATCGCGCCCAAATACGCGGGATCTTGCGAGGGTTAGCGTGAGCGCCCCTTCGAAGGCGGGCGAGACGCCGCGGCTGGGCGCGCGGGGGGGCGTCCGACAACGACGAATCCTTGCTCGTTGATGTGCGCCGCACGCTCCTTCATCAGGTGCCCCACCGCGCGTTTGAATGCCTTTTTGCTGAGACCGAAGACGCGGCGGATGTCCTCGGGGGAGGAGCGGTCGCCCATGCGTGGCGCGCCCGGCCGCGACAGGGTGGCGAGGATGTGAGCTGCATCCGATTCGAACTCTTCGTGCCCATGTCCGCGCAGCGACAGCTCGATTTTTCCGTCGGTGAGGACACTCGCCACCCGAAATTCGGCGGCCTCACCCCGCTTCAAACGGTGAGGTTCGCTCGCCGGAACGAGGCCCACGCACGATCGCTCGACGATGACGAAGAGTCCGATGGGAGGCTCGTTTCGCCACGCTTCGCCTTGCACCCACTCGTCGCGATCGAACTTCTCCTTCGGAGGGCCGAGCATTTCGGCGACGCGCATCGTGCCCGCGAGCCGGCCCGTCTTGTCGATGTAGAGAGCGACGGGGTGCCTCTCGCCTACGTGAATGTCGCGCGTTTGCTCGGCGAACGGCACGAGCAGTTCTTTCGGCAGGCCCCAGTCGACGAAGGCACCGATTTTCGTCACGTCGGTCACGCAGAGAAACGTGACTTCTCCCAGCAAGAGACGAGGAAATTGCGTCGTCGCGACGGGACGGTCTTCCGAGTCGAAGTACACGAAGACTTCGACATCGTCTCCTGCCTTCGCCCCCTCGGGAACCTCCGCTCTGGGCAAGAGGATTCCGTCGGCTTCTTCGCGCTGGTCTTCTGGATCGATGGCAAGGTATGCGCCCGGCGGTCGCAGGCGCAGGATTGTGAGCGTGCCAATTCGCCCAAGAAGGCTCTCTATCATGAGGCGAGCCTTTCACATTCTCAGGGCAACGGGGTCATTTCCTAGACGCAATCTTCACTTCTCGCGCGGCCGTCGCAGTTCGAGACGAATCGCCGTATCAAACGTCTCGATAGGCTGCGCACCCTTGATCAGTTTGCCGTTTACGAAGAACTGCGGCGTGCCCCTGACGCCGAGTTCTCTGGCAAGCGCGTGATCGCGCGCCACCTTTTCCGATCCCGCGCGCGCCGCGATCCGTTTGCCGGGGATTCTCATGATCGTCCCTCGCGTGCTTCGTGTTGTGCTCACCTGAGCATCTCGACCTGGGGCGGCAGCCAGGTGCCGTTCAAGACGGCGGGCTCCGGCCAGTAGCACCGGATGTAGAGCGAAAACGTCCCGGCGGGCGCGGGCAGCCAGTTCGATTCCTTGTCTTTGCCCGGTGACTTCGCACCGGCGTAGAGCGTCAACGAGCCATCCTGGTTGTATTTCAGGTTCTTGTTCTTCGTTCCGAGCGAATAGCGTCCGAGCGGGTTGGGGTTGAACAGATGCTCGTCGTTGTACAGGGTCAACGACCAGAAGCCTCGGACGGGTGGCGTTCCTCCCTTGGCGAAGGTAACCGAGTAGAGGTTGTGGCCATCGAGCTGTTCGCCCTGACTGTCGTCGTCCCGGTAGATGTATTTTGTTTCCTCCGGGCGGTTGTCGAACATGTTCGACTTGGCGGTGCCGGTGCGATTGACGTAGTCCGTACCCCACGCTCGGCCCCGAACGAACCTGCGGCGCCCGCTCATGGATGGGGCGGGCCACAGCCTGCAGCAATCGGGCGCTTTTCTAATTTGTAGCCCGCGGCGTCTTTCATGTACCCGTCCGGCCGAGACCGTCGTGACGCAGCGTCAGCCTTCGTCACGGGCGGCCGCCCACGCACCGGGCAGCAACTCCCGAGCTGTTCGCGATGAACGACCCGACACGTAAGGCCATCACGTTCCACGACCTTCGTGCGACGGGCGTGACATGGGCCGCCGTCCGCGGCGATGATCCGCTGAAGATCAAGCAGCGCGCCGGTCACCGCTCGTTCTGCGCACGTGCCGTTCCTCGCTCTCTCTGCGCCCGCTTGCGGTCAAGCGCGCGCTCCCGCGACCTCTCGCGACGCCAGCGCGTAAGAGTAGCTCCTTGCCTGCCGCGAGCGCGATCTAGTACCCTCACGATCGGTATGGCTTTCGATCTACTGTACGAGGACGACGACCTGCGGATCGAGAAAGCGGGCGACGAACCGCTGCTTATCGTTCGCCGCACGGCGACCCGGCCGAGCGCCGCGGTCATCCGGTCGTTCGTAGGGAAGGTTGGCAAGGCATTCGCTGGGCTCGACCGATCGCGCCACGTGATGCTCGTCGACCTGCGCCCAGCGGCCTTGCGCACGGACCCCGAACTGGACGCTGCGTTGGCGGCTTTCCGCGAAGAAGTAGCTCGTGACAGCATTGCGATAGCGCGGCTCGTGAGCACCTCCGTGGGCGCGCTGCAGAGCGCGCGCGTCACGCAGGACGCGCAGCGTCCGGTACGGACCTTTTCCGACGAGGGTGAGGCACTGGCGTGGCTGCGGGGGCAACTCGTGGCGTCGCGGGGTTCATCGCGACACTGAGCACCTTCGAGCTGCTACGAGGATTTGTGCGATATACGCGCGGGGATCGAGGGGTGCGGGCGAAATGAGGGTCTTGCGTCGCGCCATGTGGCGCGTCATAATTGGCCACATGGCGCAGACAGCGAAAGAGGCGTCCGAGCCGAGCCGCGAAGAACGAATGCAGGCGTTCCTCGGAGGCGCGAAGATCCTGCGGCGCCGAGCCTCCACGCTCCTCGAACTCCATGACGCCACCAAACGAGGCTTGCATGTTCTCGTCATCGAGGCGCTCTCCAAAAGCCTGAACGCGTCTCGCGACGAACTGCTTGAAGTGCTTGCCGTGTCTTTGCGGACGTTGACCCGCCGGCAGAAGGCGGGCGTTCTCTCTCCGGAAGAATCGGACAGGGTTCTACGCCTGGCACGAGTGGCGGCACAGTCCGAGGAGGTGCTGGGAGGGCGCGAAGACGCGGTGAACTGGCTCCATCGAGCGAACCGCTCCTTGGGAGGGCACAAGCCTCTCGAGTTGGTCGGAACCGACGCGGGCGCGGAGCTCGTCGTCGACGTACTCGGTCGGTTGGAGCACGGCGTGTTCGGCTGATGCCGCGCGTTTACCGGCTGACGCTCGAGAAGCATACACGCGATCCGGATGATCTCTTCACCGGTGAAGGCGCGCGGCTCTACGGGGGCCGATGGAACCATAAGGGAACCCCACTGGTGTACGCCGCATCGCACGTGTCGCTGGCGGTGCTCGAGGCACTCGTCCATAGCGAGACGTTGCCTACGAATATCGTGCTCGTCGCGTACGACGTGCCCGAAGCTCCCACCGCTGGCGTGCGGCTGCCAGCGTCGTTACCGCGCGATTGGGCAGCGTATCCCTTTCCCAAGTCGACGCAGGACATCGGTACGGCTTGGGCGACAAGCCGCGTCGAGCTGGCGCTTCGGGTCCCGTCTGCAGTGGTGCCGCACGAAATGAACTGGCTCCTGAATCCGCATCACCCCGCCATTGCGAAGGTGAAAGCGACGGTACTCGGGCCCTTTTCCTTCGACGGCCGCCTGCGTCGATAGCGGGCACGTAGCTGTTGCCAAACACACCAAGCTGGGGGCGCCGAGCTTGCGTCCGATCCATGTGCTCGGTTTGCTGGAGGTGGCGCGCTGCGCCGGTCGCTGCTCTGGCGGGAAGGAAATTGCTTCGATAGCAACTCGGCGACGACCCGGGCCGACCAGAGAGCCGAGGACCGAGAGTGAAGCCGGAGCTGGTATCGATGGAAGAGGTCGCGCGGATCATCCTTGTCCTTCGTGGGCACAGGGTGGTCCTCGATGCGCATCTTGCCGCGCTTTACGGAGTGACGACTAGCAACCTGAACAAGGCCGTAAACCGAAACATCGATCGGTTCCCTCTCGATTTCATGTTGCAACTGAGCGCCGAGGAGTATCGAAACTTGAAGTTCCAATCTGGAACATCAAGTTGGGGCGGGACACGTAAGCCGCCTAGAGCATTCACTGAGCAAGGCGTCGCGATGATGTCGAGCGTCCTCAGGAGCTCCCGCGCCGTGCAGGTCAACATCGAGATCGTGCGTGCCTTCGTTCGCCTACGTCAGATGCTCGGAGCGAACGTGGAGCTAGCCAAGAAACTTGATGCGCTCGAGAAGAAGTACGACGCGCAGTTCCGCGTCGTGTTCGATGCCATTCGAGAACTAATGACGCCGCCAACGAAAGCAGGAAAGCGCATCGGGTTCCGTGCTGAGGAGTCGTAGCTCACGTCCTTGGGTGGAGGCGCCGGAATCGACACGACCTGTGCGGAGCGAAGCGCAGTACAGGTCGTGCAGATGAGCGGCGCATGCCGCTGAGGCGAAGCCGAAGCCAGAGGTGGCTCACTCCGGGGTGGTCTACCCCATCGTATTCGCCCGTGGATTGAAGGGTGACGAAGGGTGACGGATGTGCGTCCCTCACGTGTTAAGTGAAGTTCCAGAAAAACCGGCGAGGCGACCGGTCAAAGCCAATAAGATGGCGGAGTGAAAACACTCGCCGTTTGTGCGCTTTTGACGGTCGCGTGCTCATCGACCTGGCGTCGAGTGGACACACCGCACTTCGTTCTACGCACCGATCTCGGCTCGAGCGAGGCCAAGCGCGCGGGGATCGCGCTCGAAGCGACGCGCGCTGTGCTCGTGTCGGCCGTTTGGCCTCAATTCAAATTCAGCGACCAGAAGACGCATGTGTACTGGCTCGCCAACGGACTCGATTTCGAGCGCTACTTCGGCAGATGGACGCAGTGTTTCTTTTCGCCTCAATCGCCGGCGACATTCATTCTCTACGGGCCCGTGAATCGCCAGGAGATCAGGCGTACGTTGCCCCGTCCGACTTCGTACCTCTTGCGCCATGCGATGGCGCACCAACTGTCGGCCGAGGTTTGGCCGAACCGACCGCGTTGGTTTGCGGAGGGATTGGCGGAGTTTCTCGCGCCCGTCTACTACGCCGAAGATGGGCAAAACGTCGTGGTCGGTGCAACCAATCTCTATGCGCTGTCCGAATATGACGACGTCCGTACCCTGGGGCTCGAAGACGCCTTGAATTGGAACCAACCGGACGCAGCGATGCCGGAAAGCGAGGCGGCGGGGCTTCATGGGCTAAGCTGGCTCTTCGTCCACTGGCTCCACATCCAACATCCGCGGGAGCTGTACCGGTACCTGAACGAGCTTCGGCGAGGAACTCCGGCCGACCAAGCTTTCACGGTCGCGATGCAGGATCTCGACTTCGCGAAGATCGATACTGAGCTTTTCGCCTATCGGCAGACGCTCGGTCTACGGAAGTTCGGTCACTTCGGCGGGATGCTGCTGCCCGTCGTGGACAGCACGCTTTCCGAGTCGGCCCTGGGGGAGCAACCGCTCGCCCCACACGAGGTCAAAGCGGTCCAGGACTTGCTGACCGCGATGGGCAAGTCTGCCCAAGGGTCGGCTGGCCACGGGCCGCCGCCCAACAATTGAGCGTGCCCGTATCTGGCGCGCGGTCAGAGGCGCCGAAGGCTCATGTCAGTCGAGGGTGGGTGAGCGAGGGAGATAAGGGGGGCATAGGCCGGGCCGGTTCCGGTACGGGTTTGGGTGTCGAGACCAACCCCAAATCGGGAGGCCAACCTATGCCCGAGCCCAGCCTAGTCCGAAGTCTCCTTCTTCCTGAACTATCTCTTCTCGGGGCCTATTTGATTCCTCCAGCACGGACAATGGAGGTGCAGACCGAGAAGGTCGCCAAAGAGGAATATTGTCCCCGCTGCGCCACCAAATCGATGAGCGGCTACGACCACCGGCGCGTCCGGGTCAAGGACGAGCCGCTGCGAGGTACGCAGGTGCGGCTGACAGTCCGCAAGCGGCGGCTTTGGTGCAAGCCGTGCCGCAGGCCATTCACCGAGCCAATTCCCGGCATTCGCAAGGGCGCTCGTCACACCGAGCGGTACGGGCGAGCGGTGCTGCGCGCCTGCGAGCGGTACAGCGATTTGAAGCAGGTTCGGCGCGACTTCCGTTGCTCGGCTGGTTTTCTCTACAAGGCTCTTTATCGACACCTCGAGCTCGAACGGCGCAAACGCCTTTACCCCTGGCCCGACGTCATCGGCCTCGACGAGCGCTTTTTCGGCCGCAACAAGCGCCTTCGCACGCGCGACTTCGTCTCGATGGTCGTCGACTTCCGCGGCAAACGCCTGATGGAACTGGTCAACGGGCGCACCATCGCCGAGCTCGAAGCGTCCCTCGCGTACATCCCCGGCCGCGAGAACGTGCGCATCGTCGCGCTCGACATGAGCGACGTCTACAAGGGCTTTGCCAGGCGCTTCTTCCCCAACGCGCGTCTGGTCGCCGACAAGTTCCACGTCCTGCGCCTGCTCAACCCTGCGCTCACGCGGCGGCGTAAGGAAATCACCGGCGACCGTCGCTCAGCTGCCATCCGCCGCTTGCTCCTGCGCAACGGCTTTGGCTTGGACTTCTGGCAGCGCCTCGACCTGCATCGCCTGGCTCGATCGCTATTCCGAGCTGCGCGAGCTCTACCAAGCCAAAGGTAACCGTCCGGTCAGCACCGTCGTGACACGCTGTGGTCTTCGTTCGGGCCCGCGGCCGACACCCCTGACAGCAATTCGTCGATGGCGTTGTGAGCAGGATGAGCTTTTTCCCCGCCAAATGCGGACCGCTTGTAATTTTTTCCACCGCTGATCTGGCGCCTGCAGCTGGACG
>Ga0111538_10002978_pt1 | contig 23763 bp, 19 predicted proteins | sample SoiMethybrSBSTD1_FD_79669 | JGI IMG/M metagenome (GOLD analysis project Ga0111538, IMG submission 79669) | Bulk soil microbial communities from a Populus tree surrounding site in Tennessee, USA - Soil MetaG P. TD hybrid SBSTD1 (version 2)... | ecosystem: Environmental > Terrestrial > Soil >...
TACGGCCGGTCCCGTATTTCTGCGCTCGATGTTCAGCCGGCCATTCCGGATGGCCTGCTCGGCATTCTGTTCGTCGCGGCATTTCTCCGGACGCGCACCCCGGACGTGCGATCGTCCGGGTCGTAATTCACGCGCTCAACTTCGGAACGGCCGTGTCCATGTGTGTCCTCGGCGCGCCGTCCTCGCGATGGCCGTCAAGTATTCGGATTTTTTATGGGCGGGCCTCATCACGCACAGCGCCAAACGACTGCTTGTCGTTTGGAATCTTTGACTTATGACCTTGAGTCCTCACGCCCAAGTCATCGGCACGCCGGACTTGCACCGCCTGACGATCAGCCGCAACGCCGGCTGACACGAACCGGCGTCCTTCCCCAGATCGCGAACAGACGTGGGCCTCGTGACCGTTGAGGGTTTCAGTTCGCTGACGAGGGCGTCCGAAGCGCCTCAAGGGCTCGCGACAGCCGTGCGCTGCGGCGATAATATGTGGACCCCCATGAAAGTTGACAGTCCGCGGTCTTTTGGCGCGCAGCTGAAGGGGCTCCGCGAGGCCGCTGGATTCACGCAAGAAGAACTCGCCACCATTGCGGGACTGTCGGTTCATGCCGTCAGCGCGCTGGAGCGCGGCGAACGTCGCCGGCCACACGTCGAGACTGTGCGCGCGCTGTCTGCGGCCCTTGACTTGACCGGCTCGGCCCGCGATGCGCTCCTGGCGAGTGCGCGTGCGCCCAGTCACGCCACCGCGCTTGATGAACTGAGCGGCGTGGCGTTGCCGGTTCCTCTGACGGCCCTGCTCGGCCGCGACACGGATGTGGCAGCGTTGCGCCAGTGGCTCGATGACCCCGCCGCGCGTCTCATCACGCTCGTCGGACCAGGAGGAGTGGGGAAGACCCGTCTGGCCCTGGATCTGGCGCTCACCATCGCCAAACAGAGCTCGAGTCGTGTGCTCTTTGTGCCGCTGGCTCCGATTGAGGACGTCGGGATGGCTGCGTGCGCGATCGCTGAGGCGCTCGGCTTGGCGGATGTCACGGGTAACGAGCTGGCGATGCGCGCACGCGCGGCCTGCGGCGGTCAGCCGACGCTGATGGTGCTCGATAATTTCGAGCAGGTGCTGAACGCGGCACCGCTGGTCGCGGACCTCCTGGCGTCGGTCACCGCGATTCGGCTGCTCGTCACCAGCCGCGCCCCGCTGCAGGTGAGAGGAGAACGTCAATACGCCGTCGGACCGCTCGCACTGGCGGACTCCGACGTGACCTCGCCGGCGGATCTGGCAAGAACTCCCGCCGTTCGACTCTTCCTGGAGCGGATTCGGGACGTTCAGCCCGGCTTTCGTCTCACGTCTGCAAACGGGCCGACCGTGATGGCGATCTGCCGGCGTCTCGACGCATTGCCGCTTGCCCTCGAGCTCGCGGCCCCGTGGATCAAGGTCTTGACGCCAGAGAATCTGCTCGATCGCCTCGAGCACGATACCCTCCTGTCGGTCGTTGGTCGGCGCGATCTCCCGGAGCGCCAACAGACGATGAACGCAACGGTCGCGTGGAGCTATCGGCTGCTCGACCAGCACGAGCAGCGCGCCTTCCGCCACTTCGGTGCGCTGCCAGGTCCCTTTTCGATCGACGCCGCGGAAGCGGTCCTTGCCGGCCGTGAGCAAGGCCCGGGCGATCGCGATGACGGGCTTCGCGCAACCGCCGGCCTGATCGACAAGAGCCTGCTGTTGCGCGCAAAGCCGTCGGGGACGGCGGCAGCGCCGATGTATTACATGCTCGAAACCGTGCGTGCTTACGCGGTGCGCGAACTGGCCGAGTCGAATGAGCGTGACGACGCGATGGCGGGGCTCGCACGCTACTGCCTCCGCGAAGCGTCCCGCGCGAAGCACGGGCTGGTCGGACTCTCGCAGGTCGACTGGTTGGATCGGGTGCGTCAGAATCTCGAGAGCTACCGCGCCGCGCTGCAGTGGCTGATCGAGCGCGGTCGTGCTGACGACGTCTCGGACATCGCGTGGGCGTTGATGTTCTTCTGGCTGATTCGCGGCTACGCGGCGGAAGGCCTCTCGTGGTACGAAGCGACCCTGCAGATGCCGTCGCTTCCGTCAGAGGCCGAATCGCAGGCGCGCCTCGGAGCGGCGCTGATGCGCTACGCCCAGGGCGAACACGAGCGGGCACGCTCCGAGCTCATGCTGCCACTCGCACTTGCGCAGAGCACAGGCGACTTGAAGCTGGTCGCGCAGGTCGAGCATCTCTTGGGACACATTGACTACGCAGTCGGCGATTTGAACGCTGCTCGAGACCGGTTCACACGCAGCGTCGATGGATTCCGCGCCGTGTCGATTCCCTGGGGCACCGGCTATGCGCTGAGCGGAATGGCAGAAGTGGCCCTTGCCATGGGCGATGGGGACGAAGCGGAACGTCTGCTCGATGAGGCGGCACCGGCACTCGGCGACGCCGGTCCCTGGTTTCTGTCGCTCGGTTCGTACGTTCGCACGATCCTGGCGTTGCGGCGCGGCAAGCCGGATCACGCGATCGCGCGGATTCGTGAAAGCCTCACCCGAATCCGCGCGCTGCATGACAAGTTCGCGTTCGTTTACACGCTCGTCCCGCTTGCCGCCGCCGCCGGACTCAAAGGCGACCACGCGTGGGCAGCGCGGGTCCTGGGGGCCAGAGACGCCATGGTTGAACGGACCGGCGTCACGCTCGTCGATATGAGGGTGCTCGATCTTCACCAACACGCCGAGCAAGAGGCGCGGCGACGGCTCGGCGCGGCGCGGTGGGCGCAGGCATATGCGGCGGGCCGCCGCACGTCGATCGACGCGCTGCTCAACGATATCGATCGCGCCACAAACTGACTTTTCCGCCGACACTCCGCTCCATTCGGCCTGGAATATTCCACACCATCCGGCGATTAAGGGAGATGTAGCGCACAGCGCCACCGGCCGACGCCGAATCGGAGGCGTGGCAACAGAGTCACGCTGCACGGCCGCTAACCTCACGAATGGAGTCCGACAAGAAATGCATCAACTACACTCGCTCAGCCGTTTCGCGCTTCCCACGATGTCTGCCAGCGTTCTCGCCGCCTTTCTCGGCGTCGCCTTCGTGCCGGCGCACCCAATGCAGGCCGCAGGTGCCAAAGGTCGTCACGAGCCTCAGCTTCTGATTGGACGGGACGACGACAACATCAACAACGTCAATGTTCAAGCTGGCGCCGCGGCGAATCAGTCTCTCAATCGCACCGATGTCATCTCCGGCGGGCCAGCCAATGACGTGATCTTTGGATTGAACGGCGACGATGTCATCGATGGCGGCCCCGGCAGCGACATCATCCTCGGCGGACCGGACGGCGGAGCGGCGCCGGGCGGTCCTCCCAATAGCGACATCATGTTTGGCGGACCGGACGACGATGTTAATCTCTGGGCGGCGGGCGATGGCAGTGAGGCATTCCTCGGAGGTCCGGGAACCGACGCCCTCGTGTTCGGCGCGACTGATCGCCAAACGGTTGCCGACCCGCAGACTGGCGTCAAACTGCCGGCGCTCCTCTTCGGTGTTGCCGGTTTTCCGCAAGGCATTCCCACGGCGGATGTCAGTGGTCAGCCGCAGCACTGCACCGTCGAGCCGAGTCCCCTGCCCAATTACGATTTCCTGGTTCGGTTCCGCGGGCCGACCAACAACATCATCGTCACAGTGCGAGTACGCGACGTCGAGCAGGTGTTTTGCACGAGCGCGAACGGCGGGGCGATCGCATTTGCGGATCTGACTCTTCCTTCGCCGGCCTTCGTTGACATCTCGCGTCTCGATACCGAGACGCTGAACCCGCTCGTCGCGGCGATGATTCGGTAACCGCTCTTTGCACCTCAGGCGCGCAGGGTCTTCCTGCGCGCCCGGGGGAAATGTGCCGCTGCCGCGGCACATTGACGTGGCTCATCGAGCGCGGCCGACCGACCGACAGCGTCCGATATCGCTTGAAGAGCAAGGGGCATGTTGCGCCCATCGCAGGCGTTCAGGGCCGACCTCGCTCGTTGGCCAGCGTCGGGAATCGGCCGGGTCCAGAATCACAGACGCCCCGGCCGCGATGGACAGGGTATGGCGGGAGTTCGAGACCACAGCAGATGGTACGCGTAGGCTGGGAGGCAGAATCGGCGCACGACGACGCTCATCGACCCGGCGACGAACACGCCCTCGATCAGCCAGGCTGCGTGCGACGCTCCTGTGAAGAGCGTCATCGCGATGCTCATAGCAAACGTGGCGGCTATGGCCTGCGAGAATCGCCTCGGCGGTGGGGCCGCAGGCATCGCGGCGAGCCGCATCGGGTCCGCCATCACGTCGTTAAAGAATGCGTCGAACGGGTTGTGGCTTGGAACGAGGACGCTCCACCACAACACCGTTGCCAGCGCCAGAAAGAGCCAGGGGCTCTGAAGGACGACGCCCAAGATCAGCACTCCGGCGATCATGCGCGGCTGGAACATCAGAGCCGAATACAGACCATCCTGGCAGCCCTCGGTCGTGAATCCCTGTTGCCGGATGAAATCAACTTTCGATGGTCGCATGACATCCTCCTTTGTCGTTCAATGGTTAGCTCCGTATTTCAGTGCGCCTCGTTACGTCAGGAGCACGACTGCGCCGGTCACCACCAGCGCGCCCGCCCACAGCCAGTCCAGGTTGAACCACGCCGTGCGAAGCAGCCTCAGGCCCAGCTTGCGGTACACGGTCCACGCGAACAGCGTCATCGTCACCAGATAGGCCAGCGTGTGAACACCGACGGCCGCCGCGTTTGGCAAGATTCCTGCCGCGGCGAGATGCCCCGCGTGCTCGCCCGTTGCCGCTGACACCACACGCGGCATCCGCATCACGAACGGGAGCACCATGAATCCCGCCCCATGGGCAGACGCCATCAGAAACGACCAGACGGTCAGGGTGCCGAAGGTCACCTGCATACCGGCGTAACGCGGGTGTCGATGACGCCAGAGCCGATAGAGCCCGAGCGTCATCAGCATTCCCGCGACGATGACCCTCATCGTCTCGAGCGGGACGATGAGGCCCGCCAGGGCGGCGGCAAGCAGGATTAGCCCCACGGCCATCGCGTGACCGAGTGCGATCGGTGGAAGCGCGCGCCACACACCGCGGCCGCTTCCCTGCTGCATGCCCAGTGCGACGGCGAAGAGCCATCCCATGCCTGGATTGATCCCGTGATAGGCGCCGAGCGCCACCATCGCGTCCCATACCATGACGACCTCCTCTCGTTCAGACGTAGCAGTACGAATCGGAGGAGGCGTCGCCCCCTCCCAGTCGCACCTGATGGGGGCGCATGCCGTCCGACTGCAGGAAAAACCGGGAGTCGAGCTCCATGCCGCCTTCGGGCCGCACGTTCACCTTGGCCATCCATCCGCGGACGCCGTCTGGATAGAACTGCTCGTCCCAGGGCGTGTAGAGGCTATTGGTGAAGTAGATTCGCCTGCCGTCGCGGCTGACCTCGACCATCTGGGGTCCGCCGTTCAGGCGTTGATCCGGGTTGCGCGGGTGGGGTGTGCGGCCCACGATCCCTCCGAGCCGGATCGAGCTGATCTTCTTCGGCTTGAACGGATCGCTGACGTCGAACTGGATGAACTCGCCCGTGCCCCAGCACGACACGTACAGATAGCGGTCGTCGACCGACAGATTGATGTCGGTCACGAGCGGCGCCACCATCTTGAATCCCTGCAGAATCGGCGGCAGCTTCTCCGGATCGGCGGGCTCGGCGGGGATCTCGATCACCTTCTTGACGGCCCACTTGCCGCTCGACCCGTTCGCCGCCGGCTCGCGGTACCAGAGCCAGATTGACGAGGAGAGGTCCCTGAGCGACATGACCACGCTCGCGAACCCGTACGCGCGGGTCGGGTCGTGCGCCGGGCGCAGCTCCAGCGTCATCTGCTGTTCAGGGCCGAGCGACAGCTCCTGCAGGTGGCGTCGCCGGCGCAGATCCCACACGTGCAGGCTGTTGCCATACTTCCCACCCAGCAGCAGTTCCGGGTTGACGCCGTCTTTCACCATGTTGGGCGTGCCCCAGGTGCTGGTGACCATCGTGTCCAGCCCCAGGTGCCACCACATGTCATAAGCCAGCTCCTGCGGACCGCGATCGAGTTCCCACCGCCCCCGCACGTCGAACGTCTCGGGGTCCAGCGTGAAGGTGCCGCCGGGGCCGTTGCCGTCGGGTGCGCCGAGCGCGCTCATGAAGATGCCGTCCGGACCGCAGTGCACCGTGTGCGGAGCGGCGTAGCCCGTCCGCTGCGCCAGTGTCTCCGGCTCGATCACTTTCACGATCCTCGGCTGGCGCGGATTCGGCTTCGTGTCGAGGATGTGGATCCGGGATGAATTGATCCCGGGCACGATCAGATAGCGTCGCTCCATGTGTGGATGGGGCGCGTAGGGACAGAGGCAGGAGCTGCACGCATTCCAGCCGAAGTGGTGCAGCTCGTCGCCGGCGTGCGGCATGTCGGTCTGCCCCACCAGCCGGCCATAGCTTTTCGACTCCGGGTCGACGTCCACGACGCCGATCGCGTCGTGCTGTCGATGTGCCCCGGGGCTGATGAGCGCGAGATACGCGAGCTTCTCCGGGGGCGACTGCGTCGCGAACCTCGGAGACGGGTAGAACGTGGGATCCGGTTTCAGCAGCGGCATCGGTCCTCCTTCGTGTGTCAGCCGTTCATCACGACGGGCGGATTGTGCGCGTCCCGGGGCGAGAGCACTATGACCGGGGCTCCGTGTGTCTTGCCCGGTGCTCCGCATTTACTTGACGGTTTGACCGAGGCTCTGGGATTCTTGACCGGCCGATGGCGATAGACGTTCTGTCCGATGTGCTCCGGGTCGTGCGTCTGTCGGGCGCGGTGTTCTTCACGGCGGAATTCTCGTCGCCGTGGGCAGTCGAGTCGCCCCCACCCGAAGCGCTCGCCTCCATCGTCATGCCCGACGCGGAATGCGTGGTGCTGTTTCACGTGCTGATCGACGGCGAGTGCGTGGTCGAGTGCCAGTCGCATCCCGCGGTGAAGATGGAAACCGGCGACGTGATCGTCTTTCCGCACGGCCACTCGCACACGATGGGCAGCCGCGACGCCGTGACGGCCACACCGATCGGTGCCGTCTTCACTCCGGGCTCGCGGGACGAGCTGCCGCAGATCTGCTTCGGCGGCGGCGGACGGGCGTCGCGCTTCGTGTGCGGCTACCTGAACTGCGACCAGCGGTTCAGCCCGCTGATCGGCGCGCTGCCGACGATGCTGCTGGTGCGGAGCCGCGACGACTACGCGGGCATCGAGGCGATCGATGCTGGAGGGCGGCGGCCGACGGCCGTGCCCCGAGGCACGGGCACGTGGCTCGGTACCACCATCAAGTTCACGATCAACGAAGCTCGATCATCGCGCCCCGGGAACACCGCCGTGCTGGGACGCCTGACGGAGTTGATGTTCGTGGAGATCCTGCGCGAGTACATGCAACAGCTTCCGGAGGATCACGGCGGGTGGCTGGCCGGGCTCAACGACCCGCACGTCGGCAAGGCGCTGAGGCTGCTGCACGCCAACCCGATGCGGAACTGGACGGTCGAGGAGCTGTCGCGGGAGGCGGCGATTTCCCGGTCCGCGCTGGCCGAGCGGTTCACTCAGCTAGTCGGTGAAGCGCCGATGCGGTACCTCGCCAACTGGCGCATGCAGCTGGCGAAGCAGCTGCTGCGAGAGGGCACGCACAGCATCCAGGAGGTCGCGACGCGTGTGGGGTATGAGTCCGAGGCGGCGTTCAACCGGGCGTTCAAGCGCGCCACCGGTTCGCCTCCCGCCACATGGCGCAGGGGGGCCTCGAGCTTATCTGCATAGCCTGGCTGAGGCGTATGCCGTTCTGCAGCTCAGTCCTGTTGCGACGCCCTCCGAACCACATCAAGGTCGCTCCATCCGCCCCAAGCCTGCGTCCAGTGTTTGGTCTTCGTCCGCTACGCCGTACTCTGGACTCCGGGTCCGCGCGGGCATCGGAGGAGCTCGTTGCCGCGGCCCACACGATTTGCACCAGCGCTACGGATCCATTCTGCCCGCAGTATTCCGGGACCCACTGGAGACGCCTAGGACTATCTGCCTGCCCGCTCCCGCTGCCGCTGCACCGAAGATCACTCCCGACGCGGCCGACAGGGATGCGCCCGACACAATCTGACCGACGAGGCCGGTCACGATCGACACTGCGAATAGAACGGGCACAAACGCTGGTCCCTTCGCCGCTCTCCACCATGCGAAGCTGAGTAGCACCCATCCGCTGGCGACCGACAGCGCCCCGGCGGGATACAGGTCAAGGCCGGGCACTTGACGACTTGACCTCACCGCCAGGATGCCGGCGACGGTCGTCAGAAAGCCGGCCGCACCCCAGCGCCCCACGGCCTCGTGATTCTGGGCATACGCGGCGAACGCCCCAAGCAGGAGAAGCAGATCGACGATGAAGTAGAGTGCCTGCCGTTCGACCTCGCTCCCCCCGGTGGCAAACGAGCTCGCCGCCCGCAACACGCCGGCGAGAATGACGGCCGCGCCGCCGATGCGAATGAGAGTGCTCAAGCGCATGTCGTAATCCTTCCAATCTCCACATGCCTTCGAATATTCCCGAATGATCAGAACGAGGCCTGCCATGTCAGGGAGCCTACCCAAGATCACGGCTGGCCCACTTGGCCCGGAATATCCGCCGACATTCGTCGGTTAGGTGGGTGTGTGGCCGCTGCCAGTGAGCAGCCGCGCCACCAAACCTTGCCGGGCTCTTCACCGGCTTTCACGTTTGAGGACTTGATGCAGCCACCTCGCTGCACGGCCGTTTCAGGCCGGCCGTAAGTCCTTCAGCGCAGAAGGTGCCCGGCCAATTGAGTCGTCGCCTGCATTTCGGAGGTCATCAGTATGCGCGTCGCTCGTGCAGTCAGCTTGGTCGCGGCACCGGCGTTTCCTGTGAAGGGCGGTGACTGTCATGTCATCAATCGCTGAGGCCATCGATCGGGTTGCCCGGTCATTCACAGGACAACTGGTTCAGCCCGCCGACGCCGGCTATGACGGCTGGCGACGGGTGCACAACGGCTTGATCGACAAGCATCCGGCGGCGATCGCTCGCTGTCACGGTGTCGCCGATATTGTCGATGCGGTGAGGCTTGCTCGAACGCTCGACCTCGACGTCGCCGTGCGTGGCGGCGGCCACAACGTGGCCGGGCACGCCACACTCGATCACGGCCTGCTGATCGACCTCTCGCCGATGAAGGGCATTCATGTGGACCTGCAGACTCGCACTGCACGAGCCCAGGGTGGCGTCCTGTGGAAGGAGCTCAATCGCGAGACCCAGGTGCACGGCCTCGCGACGACCGGAGGCGTCGTTGGCAGCACGGGAATCGCAGGTCTGACTCTCGGCGGTGGTATCGGTTGGCTGATGCCCAAGTACGGTCTCGCGCTCGACAACCTGCGCTCCGCCGATCTCGTCCTCGCGGACGGCCGCGTCCGTCGCGCGAGCGTCGACGAGAACGCCGACCTCTTTTGGGCCATTCGGGGCGGCGGCGGCAACTTCGGCATTGCGTCGTCGCTCGAGTACAACCTCCACCCGGTCGGTCCCGTCATCACCGGTGGCGTCGTCGCGCACCCGCTGGCGCGCGCGATCGACGTGCTGAAATTCTTCCGCGATACGTGTGCCACGCTCCCTGACGAGATGATGCTCGTGGCGGGGCTTCAGACTGCCCCTGATGGATCGAACGCGAAGCTCGCCGCCGTGGTGGCGGCGCACGCCGGCTCCCTGAGTGCGGGTGAAGCCGCGGTCAGGCCGCTCAAGGCGTTCGGGCCGCCGGTGTTGGATGCGCTCGGCCCGATCCCGTATTGCGACCTGAACAACATGCTGGACCCGGCCTTTCCGAAGGGGGCTTTCAACTACTGGAAGGCGCAGTTGCTGACCGACCTCAGCGACGAGGCGATTCGAACGCTCGTGGAGTCATTCGGCGCATGCACGTCGCCGATGAGCCACATCATCATCGAGCACCTCCACGGTGCGGCGAGCAGGGTTCCGGTTGCGAGCACAGCCTGCACGCTGCGCACCACCGGCTTCAACGTCGTCATCATCTCGCAGTGGACGAGCGCCGATGAAACAGAACGAGGCGTCGCCTGGGCGCGGGACACGTTCGCGGCGCTCACGCCGTATCTCGCGTCGACGCGCTACCTGAACTATCTCGAGAACGATGCCGTCGATCCCGCCGCCATCGCGTATGGACCCAACCTCCCGCGTCTGCGAGAGCTCAAGACCACCTGGGATCCGGGTAACTTCTTCCGACAGAACGTGAATATTCTGCCGCGCTCTGGAAAGGCGATCTGATGTCCAGCAAGACATTGGTTCGCCAGGCCACGCTCGATCGATTCGGTGACGCTGCAGAGAACATCAAGAGCCTGCACCTGCGGAATCTCCCGCCGTTCACGACCCTGATCGTTCGAACCAGGAACTCCTGGTACCGGGTGGTCATTACGGATTGGCCGAAGGTCTTCGTTCAGGGGGGCGCCTTCTTTCGCGATCCGACGCCGGCCTATCTCGATGGAGCCAACATCGGGGGAAGCCTCAGGGAAGGTTGGATCGGTGTAGACCGGGCAGTGGAGTTTCGCACGCGAGACCGGCTCATTATCACCACTCCTGTCAGTGCTATCACCACCGAGCAGCCGCCGGACTCGGTCGTGCATTAGCGGCGCGTCTTCTTTCACCGACACGTCGACAATTCCGACGCCACTCCAGCGCTCCCGGTCACGCGATCGCCGAACCGGCGCGTGGCGCAGCGAGCGACACGTCGAAAAACCTTGCGCTGCTCCCGTACGGACGGCGTACGGGTGCCGTGCGGGGGCTGTGGGTGGTCGCTGCTCGATCCGCGCGACACACTGACTGCATCACCGTCACCGCGACGGTGACCATGTTCCGTCTGGCAGCAACGCGATTCGCTGAGTGCGTGGCCGCTCATGACGCCGGTACGTAAACGCAGATTGGAGGAGAGCAACCGTCAATGTTTGTCATCACACATCGCTCGATCGTCATCTCAGCCGCCGCGCTGTTCACCGTGTTGACCTTGACACCGGCGGCCGCAGCACAGGAGGCACAGCCGGGCTCGAACACGGCGCAAAGCCAATCCGCGCCGGACGTCACGGCTGCCGGTAACGACGATGCGTCGCTAGTGCTCGCGGAGCCGGACTTCCACGTGCTCAACCTGCCGTCCACGCTGAGGCTCCCGCTCTACGGATCGAGCTTTGAGCTCACTCACCGCTTCAACGGCAATCTGCGGCGCGGCAGCTTCAGTGGCAACGCCGGCAATCTCTTCGGGCTCGATCAGGGAGCGGTGGTCGGCTTCGAGTACCGATTCGGTATCGCTCGGCATCTTCAAGCCGCTGTTTATCGCACGGCGATCGACAAGACCTTCCAGTTCTCCGGCAAGTACGACGCCGTGCGCCAGGGTGATGCGATCCCGGTGTCGCTGTCGGCGCTTCTCTCCGTGGAAGGGGCCGACAACTTCCAGGAACGGTATTCGCCGGCCCTGGGCCTGGTTGCTTCGCGTGTGGTCGCCGACCGGCTCGCGATCTACGCCACGCCAGTCTGGGTTCACAACACGGCCGCGACTCTGAATATCGATCGCGACACGTTCTTCGTGGGGATCGGCGGCCGCGTGCGAGTGAGTTCCACGGTGTACCTCGTCGGAGAGGTGGCTCCTCGGGCCAGCGGCTACAGCCCCGACACACCCGCCTACGGCTTCGCCATCGAGAAGCGGGTCGGCGGCCATCTGTTTCAACTCAATTTCAACAACGGACAGGGCACGACGTTCGCCCAACTCGCGCGTGGCGGCTTCTCAGACAGTCTCTACCTCGGCTTCAACCTCGCTCGGAAATTCTTCTGAGCGAATTTCAGAAAGGCAGAACAGCATGAATCGACTCTTAGTACTCATCGTCGGCATCAGCATCCTTGCGGTCGGGTGCGCGGACTATAACCCGGCCGACCCCTCACAGGGGACGAGGACCACTACCACCTTCACGGTGCCTCTCTCGCCCGACAATGAGGTTCCGGCCATCACCAACGCCGATGCCGCCGGCTCAGGAACGGCAACCATCGCCTTGACGGTGACAAGGGATGGTTCCGGCAACATCACGTCTGCGACAGCCAACTTTCAGATGAGCGTGACCGGATTTCCCGCCGGGACCTCGGTGACCGATGCTCATATCCACAACGGGCCAGTCGGCAGCAATGCCGGGATCTATGTCAATACCACTCTCGCATCAGGGGAGATGACGCTCGTCAACGGCAGCGGGTCGATTACGAAGAACGGGATCAACGTGCCGTCGGACCGGGCTGCTGCGATCCTCAACAACCCCGGAGGCCACTACTTCAACATCCACACGGCGCTCAATCCAGGCGGGGCAATACGAGGTCAGCTTGCGGGCGGCGGCGCGGTCGTCGATCCGGGCGTCTCGGTGCCGTACTAAAGGCGGCCATGGTTTCATCGCCAGGGCACCCTGGAGTTGTCGCGAGAATCAAGGGGCGCGGACGAACGTCCGTGCCCCTTGGTCAGACCTTGACTGTCGATGGAGACGTCCCGGCTACCGCCAACGGCATCTGAAGTTGATCACGATTCCACTAGACGACCCTTTCGCCGGCTTTCAGTCGGGAGATGCCCTCTCCGAAGGACGGCATCGATGTCCTTCAGCAACGCGTCGATAGAGTGCCCCCGCCCAGCTGCGTACGCCACGTCCCACCGATCGGCGCCGAGGCGTGCGCGTGCCTCCCGTTCCGACTGGTGTCTGAGGTCCTGGACCGATTTGTCGACCACCGTGACGCCCGTGCGTTCGGTGACGGCGTCGCGGGCCCCCAGGATCCGCGCCGCCCATACATCGTCGCTCTTGAGTACCGCCGCGGCGCTAAGAGGGACCAACGCGTACACGAACGCGAACTTGTCATGGAGCGTGCGGATCCGTGTAAGGCTCTCACGTACTAGCGCGATCGCCGCATCGGCGTCCCCGCGCCGCACAGCCAGGATTGCGCGAGCGTACAACGCCCAGGTCAGGAACCACGGGCCCGCGTGTCGGAGCACCGATGTGGCCTCATCGAGGAGCCGTTCCGCCTCGCCAAGGTCGCCGGTCGCAAGGGCCAGCACCGCCATCCCACTCAGCACAGTCCCGGTACCCGACGGGATCGCCAGCGCTCGGAACCCTTCAATACTGTCAGCAAACCGGTCGCGGGCTGCTTCCACGTTGCCAGCGGCGTGCTCGATGTGCCCGAACAAGTGCTGCGCTTGCGCCACCACACTTCTGTCGCCGGCGTCGTGGGCCAGCGCCAGCGCGCGGTTGAGCCCGTTGCGTGCGCGCCTGAGTTCTCCTTGCGTGTACCACATCACAGCCGCTCCAGCGAGCGCTCTCAACTCGGCAGCGGGCGGAAGAGACGGCAGGTTGAGGATCTGTTCGTACCAACGGAGGCCCTCGCCCGCATGACCGCGGATCAACCAGAAATACCGGAGTCCCCACGCGATCTCCGACGCTTCCCCGGGACGGCAACGATCGATGAGCCAAGTCAGGGCGGCGCGGTGGCTCTCGAGATCTTCGCGCACCCGATCCAACCATTCGACCTGCTCAGGCCCAACCAGCCCCTCCGCGGCAAGGGAGGCTTCGCCGGCGCAATAGCGCACCAGCCCCTCCAGTGCGTCGTTCCGCTCAGCTGCCGCGGTGAGTTCGAGGGCCGCGTACGCCCGCACGGTTTCGAGCATCTGATACAGCGGACGAGTTGCCACCGCTGAGTTCTCGGCTCGCAAAAGAAGGCTCTTGTTGATCAAGCTGGCCGCCGCTTCAAGCGCTTGAGCCTCGGCTGCGGTTCCCTCACGACCACCAAGGACCGCCGCGGCTGCGTCGATCGGAAACAGACCCGGCAGCACGCCAAAGCGCCGGAACGCGCGCTGCCCCGCCGGATCAAGCAGCTGATAACTCCACGCGACAGTCGCATTCATTGTCTGCTGTCGTTCGGGGAGATCGCGCGGTCCGACGGCCGAGAGTAGAACGTCGTGCTCGAGTCGGCGGAGTAGATCCTCGGCCGTCAACACCTTGAGCCAGGGGGCGGCGAGCTCGAGGGCGAGCGGCAGGGCATCGAGCCGGCGGCAGATCGCGATCACCGTGGGCCCGTTGGCTGAGGTGAGACGAAAATCAGACTGCACGGCTCGAACCCGTTCCACGAACAGTCGCACCGCGGGAGAGCGGGCCAGATCGGCAGGCGACGTCGCATCCACGCTTACGTCCAACGCGAGCGATCCGACGGCGTACTCCCGCTCTCCCAGCACGCCGAGCGGCGCTCGGCTCGTGGCCAGCACTTTGAGCGTTGGAACCGACGTCAGGAGATCCGCGATCAGCGTCGCGGCATCCAGGACCTGCTCGAGATTGTCGACCACTAGTAGGGTGACCTGACCGAAACACGCGGCGCGTGCGTGAGTCGGCAAGTCGAGCGCAGCGATGTCCGACAGTCCCATAGCCGCGCCGATTGCCGACGCCACGAACGCGGGGTTTCGAATAGCGGCCAGCGGCACGAACACCACGCGCACCGCACCTTCTGCGGAGATTGCGCGCGCGAGCTCGAGCGCCAAACGGGTCTTCCCGGCTCCTCCAGGTCCGGTGAGCGTGATGAGGCGGATGGCGGGGTCTTCGAGCCAATACCGCAGCGTCTGCAGGTCAACCTCGCGGCCGAGCAGGGCTGTTAGAGGGAGGGGCAGCGAGACGCCAATGAGTTCATCGACGGCCGAGTTGACTGCGGGTGCCCGCGAGCTGCGCAGCAGCTCGTCGCGAGTTGCACCCGTCAGGTTGAGTGCCGCAGACAGCGCGCGCACCGTCTCGACATGAGGCCGGCGACGCTCCCCGCGCTCCAGCGCGCTCACGCCATGAACCGAGAGGCCCGCAATCGTCGCGAGCTCCTCTTGTGTGTAGCCTGCAGCCTCGCGAAGTGCTTTCAGCTGCGCGCCAAATGACCCCGGAGGGCCAGGTGCCATGACCGGTCATCTTACTGCGACGTCGGCAACCGGCGGCCGGCCTTTCGCAAGCATTTACGAGGAATCCGGGTGTGCTTTGTCCTTCAGCGCCTGCTCGAAGGAGCAGTAATTCCGATGGGATGCCGCCGCCGTCAAGTCCATAAGAAAGTAGAGGGGTGTCGGCTGTACGAGTTGAGTGCGGGTGCTGTGGGTGGTCGCCCAGTCGCCGGCACCGCACACTGGAGGCTCGAGGCGCAGAGGTGATGCGATCGCCACTTGGAAAACGCGAAGCCGAACCAGCGGAAGCCAATGACTGAGACAAGCGCGTACCCCGGTGAACATGACGGCTACGTCGTCCTACCGAATAGCCGGCTTCTGCGCATCCGCCCCCTCCAACGGTCCGATGAGAACTTGGTCCGCGAACTCTACGACCATCTGAGCCCTCGGACGCGGTATCTCCGCTTCTTATCACAAATGCCGACGCTGCCCGACTATATGGTGCGCATGCTGGTCTACGTGGACGATCGTCGGCAGCTGGGGCTCGTCGCAGAGCATGACAGCGGCAACGGCAAAGAGAAAGAGATCGTGGGGCTAGCAAGCTTTGGAGCGATCGACGATCGCAGTGTGGAAGTGGCGCTGGTCATTCGGGACGATTGGCAGCGCCAATGCCTCGGCACCGAGCTCGCCGGCAGGTTACTGCAGGCTGCGGAAGCTCGAGGATTCCATCGGTTCGTCGCAAACGTTTCTTCGGACAACGTCGGAATACGCAGGATCTTGAGAAACCTGGGCGACGTCGTGTCGACGAAGATGAGCGGGGGCGTTTCCGAGCTCGTGTTCGTCCGCAGTCGAACGAAATCGTCGAAGTCGTACACCCGCTCTGAAATATCCCGCTGCAAATCGAATTGTCGAATTGAGGTTTGTGAAATGAAGATTCTGGCCGTCTGCGGAAGTCTGCAAGCCAAGTCGGGAAATCTGGCGCTCTTGAACGTGGCCGCAGCGTCCACTCCGCCAGGAGTGGAGCTTGTACGCTTTAACGGCCTCCGAGACTTGCCGCACTTCAATCCCGATATCGAGGCGAGCGGCGTGCCCGAGAGCGTGTCGCAATGGAGGTTGGCGGTGACAGGGAGTGACGCGGTCCTTATCGCCTCGCCGGAGTACGGTTTCAGTCTGCCGGGTGTCCTGAAGAACGGCATCGACTGGTTGATTGGCTCTGGCGAGCTCGAACAGAAAGTCGTCGCCATTACAGCCGCCGTCGCAGGGCCCGAGCGGGGCCGGCGTGGATTGGAGGCGCTCCGCGATACTCTGTCTGCAGTACGCGCGACCATCGTGGGCGGGGAGCCGATTCCCAAGGGTCCCGGGTTCGAGTCTCAGGTCGCAGCACTTGTGCGCGCTTTGGTCGAGGCGGCGGCCGCACATCGCGAATGACCTGCGAGTCGACTGACTTCCCTCTTCCTCAACGCCTGATCACGATTTCACTGGACCGTCGCTTCGCCGACTCCCAAATCGGCCGTTGCCCATTCCGACGGATGTCATCAACGTCCTTCAACAACGCATCGATAGCGATCTGACGCCGACGCCTGGGCCCAGCGATTCGGTCCGAGGGGTGCACGCACGTCCCGCTCCGCCTGCTCTTTGAAGTCGTGCGGCTCGCCAAATGACCCCTGAGGGCCGGGTTTCATGCCTCGTGATCCCATGCCCGGCTCGTACGGTCGGCGTACGAGTCCTGTGCGGGTGTTGTCGGTGGGCGCCGGTTGGCTCGAGCCGCACACTGGCCACATGGCAACCAAGACGCGAGCGACCGCGTTTGTTACTGGAGCCGGCGGTTTCATCGGTACAGAGCTGGTCAAAGTCCTGGTGGCGCGTCGCCATCGAGTATTCGGTCTTGTCGACTCGATGGAAGCGGCTGAGCGCGTGCGTCGCGCCGGCGGCGTTCCTGTCATCGGCGACCTGCTCGAGCCGGGTCCGTGGCAGGACGAGGCCGGGGCCGACTGGGTCTTTCATCTTCCCCCGCACACCCTGTGTGGACCGCGCGTGACTCGGCGACGCGCTGCGTCCATCACGCGCGCGCGGGTGTTGATGGATGCACACCTGCTCGACTCGGTGGCCGCCGGGGCGACGCGGCGAATCGTGTACGTCGCGGACACGAGCTGCTACGGCGCAACGGACGGCTCGCGTCCAATCACCGAGGACACACCGCCGCGGCCCTCCGCCTGGGGCCGGTGCCTCACGCCCGCCCTCGAACGGCTCGAGGGCTACATCGTCGCCGGCCAGCCGATCGTCGCGGCGTTCCACGGCTGGGTCTACGGCAACGGTGGGTGGTTCCGTGAACGCATCATCGAGCCGGTGATGGCTGGCCGTCGGGTGCTGCTGTTCGGGAACACTGGACCGTGGCTGTCGCCCATTCACGTAGAGGACTGTGCCCGGGCGTTGGTCCATCTCGCCGAGCACGGTGAACCCAGCGGCCGGTATTTCCTCGTTAACCGCGATCCGATCCTCCTCCATGAGTTCGCGGGAACGTTCGCCCGTCTCGCGAACCGTCCACTGCGGGTCTTTCGAGTGCCCGCGATCGCCACCCGACTGGTTGTCGGTCCAGTCATCGCCGACCACGTCCAAACCGATGCCGTGTTCTCGAACATCCGGCTGCGGGGGATCGGCTTCCGCTTCCTGTATCCCACGCTCGAGCAGGGGCTCCAGCAAGTCCTCGGAGACTTTCATGAGTAATCGACTTGATCGACCGCCAACGCCGCCTGGAATCGATGAGAGCTTTGACGCGGTCGTCCTTCCGCATCTCGACGCCGCCTACCGGCTGGCGCGCTGGCTCATGCGAGATGAAGACGATGCGGAAGATGTGGTGCAGGAGGCGTCCCTGCGAGCCTTTCGATACTTCCGAACATTTAGCGGCGGAAATGCGCGTGCCTGGTTCCTCAGGATTGTTCGCAACACCTCCATTAACTGGCGCCACCACCGCTTCCAAGCGCCAACCGACCCGTTCGATGAAGAGCAGCATAGCAGCGCCCGGCCGCAGTCGGATCCTGAAGCGTTACTGCTGCAAACCGCTGACGCCGCGACGATCGCTCGGGCGATGAGCAGTTTGCCGGATCGCTTTCATCAACTGCTCGTCCTCCGCGAAATCGAGGGTCTGTCCTACCGGGAACTGGCCGACGTCATCGGGATACCGGTCGGGACCGTGATGTCGAGACTATCGCGCGCTCGTGAGGCGCTGCGCGGGACGCTGGATCACGAGTTCAAACAACCCGGCATTTCATCGAGGCCACGTAGTCGAGAACAGGAAGCAGACGCGGTGCTGGTATGAACCCCCCAACATTCTCGCCTGGTGCTGACGTGGCTCTCGCTCAGATCCAGAACCTGCTGGGTCGTCGATACTCGGACCGCCAGCGCCGGACAGCCAATGGGTCACTCCTGACCCTACTTGCCCCTCACATCGTACGCCGTGAGCATTCGCTGGTTGCGCACATACAGCCTCCCGCCGCTGACCACGGGATGCGCCCAGCTCGGCAATCCTTGATCCTCGATTTGGAAACGTCCCTTCTCCTGATAGCCCTTTGGCGTGGCCACCGCGAGGCCGACCATGTTGTCCTCCCCCTGGATGTAGAGGTGCCCATCGGCGTAGGTGAGCGCGCCTTTGCCCACGCTCCGGTCGCGCCAGATCACTTTCCCCGTCGTGAATTCCAGGCACGTGAGAATCGCGTTATTGAAGCCGTAAAGATAGCCATCAACCAGCACGATGCCGCCATGGTGATTTTGCATGTTGCGGGTGAAGTAGATCTCCTTGGCCTCCACCAGCCCATTCTTGGCGGTCAGGCCGAGTAGTGCCCCACCGGTATCGTAGGCGGAGCTGTAGAACACCTTGTTGTCGTGATACACCGGCGTCGTGATGTTGGCTGTCTGATTCGCCGCTTGTGCGTAGCGCCACATCAGTTTCCCGTCAGAGCGGCGGACGCCGACGCCCGCGCCGGAGGTGAGGGTCATCACCGTGCGTACGCCCTGGACGTCTGCGACGATCGGTGAGGCGTAACCGGCTTCGTCGTTCAGCTCCGAGGCCTGCCACACGGTTGCGCCGGTCATCTTGTCGAGCGCCACCATGCCGGCGCCGCGGCCACCCGGCGACACGATGACGTGGTTGCCGTCGACGAGTGGCGACTCGCTGATCAGCCAGCCAATGTTCCGGCCGCGGAATTCGCGCAGGATGTTGCGCTGCCACACAGCGGTGCCGTCCTGCACCTTGAGACAGGCCAGATCGCCATTCTCGGTGAGCACGTAGACGCGATCCCCGTCGACCGTGGGTGTACCCCGCGGCCCGGGTCCGCGATCGTTATTCCCCGCGGCACCAATGGCCTTGGACCAGATGCCCCTGCCATCGGCGCGATTAAGGACGTAGAGCGCACTCTGTTGGCGTCCCCCGGTGCCGGCGGCACCCTGCACAAAAATCCGATCGCCGGCGACGGCGACGGACCCGTAGCCGGCGCCGACGCTCGAGATCGACCAGATGCGCGCCGGGCCAGAGGCCGGCCACTGGGTTAGCAGTCCGGTTTCTTTCGACAGGTTCGTGCGATCGGGTCCCTGCCATTGTGGCCAGTCCCCCGTCGTGGCGGGCGTAGGCGTGGTCGGTGTCGACTGACCGGTCAGGCTCGCCACGCTGGCAAGCACGGCGACGACAAGCGCGGAAAGCTTATGAGGAATCATGGCGACGGCTCCTGGAATGAACGGTGATCTCATGATATCGCTCTACAATAATCCCCATGGCTGACGACAAGGGATTGAAATCCTCGTTCGAGCTCGCAATGGAACGGCTGAAACAGCGAGACGAGGAGGCCGGAATCGAGCGCCAACCGGTCACCGACGCCCAGAAGCAGGCGATCGCCGAAATCCGAAGCTTTTACGGTTCGAAGATTGCCGAGCTGGAGGTGCTGCACCAGGGACGATTGCGGACCCTGGCGGATCCAACCGAGCGCGCCGCGCGCGAGGAGGAATACCGCCGCGACCGCGAACGGCTCAATTCAGAGCGCGACGCGAAGATCGACAAGGCTCGCAAGCAGGACTGACCGCCTCCGCCCGAAGGGCTGCGGCGAGTCTCGCCGAAGCATAGCGAAGGCGGAAGTCCTGCGCTACGAGTACGACGCTGCCCCGCCTGCCCCGCCTGCCCCGCCTGCCCCAGAAGGCGTATCATCCTGCCAAAGGACGGCACACATGTCCCCCACCCGACGCGACTTTCTCAAGGCCACTGCGGCGACCGCCGCATCACTCGCCGCGTCCGGACCGCTGACTCTCGAACCGTACGCGCAAACGCCGGCCGCACCGGCCGCCGATGCTGCCGCTCTCGAGATGGCCAACGAAGCCCTCAACGCCGCGCGAAAGGCGGGCGCCTCGTACGCCGACGCGAGGATCGGGCACTATCGCCGGCAAGTCATCAACACGCGCGAACGCCAGGTGGCCGGCGTGACCGACAGCGAGTCGTACGGCCTCGGTGTGCGTACACTGATCGATGGCTGCTGGGGCTTCGCCGCAACCAGCACCATGAGCCGCGACGGCGCGCAGCGCGCGGCGCGAGAAGCCGCCATCATGTCGCAGGCGGCGCGCGTCGTGAAAAAGCGCGGCGTCGAGCTGGCACCCGTGAAACCGGTCACCGGCACCTGGATGACGCCGGTGCGGCGCGATCCGCTCGAAGTGCCGCTCGAAGAGAAGATCGCGCTGCTGCTCTCGGCCAACGAGGCCGCACTGAAAGTCAAGGGCATCCAATACGTGAACTCCGGCCTCGCGCTGCTGCGCGAGGTGAAGACGCTGCTGACAACCGAGGGCACCAACGTCACGCAGACGGTCTTCCGCGTCGGCCCTGCATTTTCCGCGACAGCCGTCGGCGACGGCGGCGACTTCCAGGCCTACGAGCACGAGCTGGCCCCGCGTGGACAGGGCTGGGAGTACATCGAATCGCTGAACCTCCCGGGCAACGCCGAACGATGGGCCGCGCTCGCCGCCGAGAAGCTCGCGGCCAAGAGCGTCGAGCCCGGTCAATACGATCTCATCCTCGATCCCACCAACCTCTGGCTCACCATTCACGAGTCCATCGGCCACCCGACGGAACTCGATCGCGCGATCGGCGAGGAGGCCAACTACGCCGGCACCAGCTTCATCGCCCCTCCCGAGAAGATGATCGGCCAGCTCAAGTTTGGCCCCGCGTTCATGAACATCCAGGCAGACCGTACACAGGAAGGCTCGCTCGCACGGGTCGCCTGGGACGACGAAGGCGTGCCCGCCGATCAGTGGCTGATCATCGACAAGGGCCTGTTCAAGGACTATCAGACGACGCGCGAGCAGGTGAGCCGGATTCAGAAGCTGACCGGTGTCACGCGATCGCACGGATGCTCGTTCGCCGAGTCATGGAAGGCCGTGCAGTTCCAGCGCATGCCCAACATCTCGCTGCTCCCGGGCGAACGCGACCTGAGCCTCGACGACCTGATCGCAGCCAGCGATCGCGCCATCGTCATCAAGAACCGCGGCTCGTGGTCCATCGATCATCAGCGCTTCAACTTCCAGTTTTCGGGACAGGCGTTCTATGAAGTGCGCGGCGGCAAGATCGTGGGCATGCTCCGCGACGTGGCGTACCAAAGCAACACCCCGGTGTTCTGGAACGCGATGGACATGATTGGCGGCAAGTCGTCTTACTGGATGGGCGGGTCGTTCAACGACGGCAAGGGCGAGCCCTCCCAGTCGAGCTCGGTGAGCCATGGCTGCGTGCCCGCGCGGTTCCGCAATGTCACCATCCTCAACACGAGGCGCAGCGCATGAGCGCGCAGACATCGAGCCAGGGGGCGGCTCTGGGCGGATCGACGCTGCTCTCGCGCGAGCAGGCGAAGGCGCTGACCGACCGCGTCCTCTCCTTCAGCGCGGCCGATCAGACCCGCGTGGTCGTCCAGAGCGAATGGAGCGGCAACACGCGGTTCGCCGATGCCAACATCACAACCTCCGGAGGTAGCACCGACACCTCCGTGACCATCATCGTCACGATCGGCAAGCGGCAGGCGTCGGCGACGACCAATGTGCTCGATGATGCCTCGCTGAAACGCACCATCGATCTCGCGGCGCGGTTGGCGCGTCTGTCTCCCGAAGATCCCGAGCTCATGCCGGAGCTCGGCCCCCAGACCTACGGCACCATCAACGCCTACGTGCAGCGCACGGCGGATCTGGATGCGGAAATGCGGAACGGGGCCGTGAGTCGAGCGGTGGAGGCTGCCGCAACGGCCGGAAAAGCCGCTGGTGAAATCTTCAGCGCCGGCTTTCTCGTGGCCAACGCGCGAGCGATCGCTGTGGCGACGAGCAACGGCCTGTTTGCGTATCACCGGACCACCGATGCCGACTTCTCTGTGACGGCCCGCACACCTGACGGCACCGGCAGCGGCTGGGCGAGCGCCGGCTCGCGCAACTGGGGCGCCGTGGACCCCGCGGCGATCGGCCGCATTGCCGCTCAAAAGGCGGTGGCCAGTCGGAATCCCCAGTCTGTCGAGCCGGGGCTGTATACCGCGGTGCTCGAGCCGCTCGCCGTGACGGATCTCGTCCCGCTGCTCGGCGGCGCCCTGAGCGCGCGCAGCGCAGACGAAGGCCGCAGCCCGTTCTCCAAGCCGGGCGGCGGCACCCGCATCGGCGAAAAGGTCATGGACGAACGCGTGACGCTCTATTCGGATCCAGCCGACCCGGCGTTGCTCGGGCAGCCGTTCGATTCTGACGGCCTGCCGCTTTCCCGCAACGTCTGGATCGAGAAGGGCATTCTGCGAAACCTGGCGTACACGAGGTTCTGGGCGCAGAAACAGGGTGTGCGCCCAACGGGTCCAGCCCTCGCCGGCGGGCTCACGCTCGCTGGTGGCACGAAGACCACGGAGGAGCTGATTGCCGGCTGCGCGCGCGGTATCCTCGTCACGCACTTCTTCTACATTCGCTCGCTGGATGCTCGAACGGTCCTCCAAACCGGGCTCACCCGTGACGGGACCTTCCTGATCGAGCAGGGCAAGATCACGCGCGCGCTGAAGAATTTCCGGTGGAACGAGAGTCCGCTGCTGATGCTGAACCGCCTGGAAGATATCGGCCGTCCCGAACCGACCGCCGCGGGACGGATGATGCCGGCGCTGCGCGTGCGCGAGTTCAACTTCTCGTCGTTGTCGGAAGCGGTTTAGCGAATGGCGCTATAACAGCGGTCTCATCACCCAGCTGGGGTCGGTGACCAGGGCCGTGTACTCGTCTGGCGGGATCGAACGCTTCGCGTAGCTGCACGACGTGATGAAAATCGATCGGTCCTGATCCCACTCCGCTCGCGTGACAATGCATTCGAGGGTCACGCCGGAAGCGGTCTTCAGGTGAAGCGTTTCGCCAAGCTTTGGCACGGCTGGGACGTGGATGGGCTTCCTGAACCGCACCGACCCGTTGTCCACGGGATAGCCGTGCTCGTCCTTGATCGGCGTCTTGACTCGAGGGATCTTGAGATTCGCTTCGACAACAATTGGCATAGCGCTGACGGCTCGGGACGGTTACCGAGTGGAACGGAACACTTCATTCTAATGGATCAACCGACAGCTGAGCCCCGGCGCCCGGCGTGAGGGGTCCGATCCTTCCACTGGCCGCGGTTCTCGGACTGGCCGTGCAGTCTGCCAGCATGAGTCCCGCGATCGCGGCCCAGAGCGCCGGGCCGATCACCACACAGTACACGGCACATAACTTCACCGTTCGGGCCGAAGATCTGGAACTGACGCTCGCCGACGGCTCGGTCTTCCCTGTCGAATCTGGCGGCAA
>Ga0111538_10002980_pt1 | contig 23751 bp, 15 predicted proteins | sample SoiMethybrSBSTD1_FD_79669 | JGI IMG/M metagenome (GOLD analysis project Ga0111538, IMG submission 79669) | Bulk soil microbial communities from a Populus tree surrounding site in Tennessee, USA - Soil MetaG P. TD hybrid SBSTD1 (version 2)... | ecosystem: Environmental > Terrestrial > Soil >...
GCAAAGTACACGCCGACGTACCTCCACGACAAAGCGTCGGACTTCTGCGATCCCTTCGGCTTCTGCCAGAACTGGGTCCACCAGTTCGAGCTGACGGGGGGAGTGGTCGTTCGCTTCTGACCGAGGTAACCACGAGCGGACGAACGAAGGTGCGTACGCGGTGCTAGCGCGTGTGGCCACCGCGGCCGCGGCCTTCTTCTTCATCGCCGCCACCTCGAGTGCGCAGCAGGAGCCCGACGGCTTCCGCTTCCACGGCTACCTGCGTTCGGGCTTCGGCGTCGCCGACGACGGCAAGCCCCAGGAGGCGTTCAAGGCCCCCAATACCCTGGCCAAGTACCGCCTCGGCAACGAGACGGAGGCCTACCTCGAGACGACCTTCGCCTACGGCGTCCGGCCCGACGACGACCCGACGACCTTCTTCGACACCCGAATCACCGTGTCCTACGTGACGCCGACCTCGAACACCAACAACTTCGAGACGACGACCGCGCTGCGGGAGGCCTTCGTGCTGGCCCAGGGCGTCTGGCATCGCCAGGAGGGCGCGACCTTCTGGGCCGGCCAACGCTTCTACGACCGCCACGACCTGCACATGAGCGATTTCTGGTACCGCGACCTCTCGGGCTTCGGTGGCGGGCTCGAGGGCGTGAGGGTCGGCGAGAAGCCGCGGCTCGCCGTCGCCTGGCTGGGCGGCTCCGTCAACAAGCTGACCTCGTCCGGCACCGTGCCGCCCCCGGGCTCCTTCCAGCTGGCCAAGAACACCTTCGACCTGCGGCTCTACGAGCTGCCGTTTCTCGGTGGAAAGACGCAGCTGGCCCTGGACTACAGTGCCTTCGCGGGCGACACCCTGGGCTTTCCCGAGGGCAGCCTGCTCGTGGAGAGCAACAGCGGGTGGGCGGGAGCGGTCACCCACGAGCGGCCGTTCGCGGCGGGCGGCCGCAACAAGCTCACGGTCGAGTACGGCACCGGCATCGCCTTCGACTTCCGGGCCGTCGTCACTCCGATCCCGGGGCGCACCTTCGGCCCGGGCGAGAGCGTCGACTACGACGACGTCTGGCAGTGGCGGATGGTCGAGGACCTGACCCTCGACAAGGCCGGACCCTTCACGCTGCAGCTGGGAGTTCTCTGGCAGGAGCTGGAGAACGGGGCGCCCGTCGGCAACCGGCTCTCCTGGTATTCGGTCGGCCTGCGCCCGGCGTACTACTTCAACCGCCACTTCTCGATCGAGCTCGAAGCGGGCTACGACCACTCGAAGGTGAGCGACGGCGGCCTTTCGGGGTCGCTGTACAAGGTGACGCTGGCGCCGCAGATCACGCCGAAGGTGGCGGCCCTCAGCCGGCCGTCGCTGCGCGCCTACGTCACCTGGGCGAGCTGGAGCGACGCCTTCGTGGGCATGGTGGCGCCGGTGCGTTTCGGCGACCAGACCCACGGTTTCGCGGCGGGCATCCAGCTCGAGACGTGGTGGTGAGTCCCCATGCCTCCGTGAGGCGTGGCTGACGAGAAACGGCCTGAGCGCGAATGCGTTCGGCGCTACGGTGTCAGACGGATCTCGTCGAACGTCATCATTGGCGGCGTGCTCCCGCTGTTCTCCTGGATGTTGAGTCGCTTGATCGAAGCGGGGTTGCCGAGCGAGCCGAGCGCAACCGTGATCTCGGTCCAGGTGTTCGCGGGCGCGCTCACGACGACGGAGCTGCTCTCGCCGCCCGCGTCGGCCGTCTGCGTGTAGACGCGCAACGACTTCGCGGCGCCGGTGCCTCCGTGCACCCAGAACTTGAGCGCCGTGTAGCCCGAGGTGCTCTGCGCCGTGCCCTTGCGCAGCGACAGGCCGCCCCAGGCCTGATACGTGACGTTGATGGCTCTCGTACCGAGCTGGACGGGGCTCGTGCCGTTGAAATCGATCGTCGCGCTCCAGGACCAGTTGGCCCAGTCCGCGGCGAGGGCGTCACCGTAGATCGTCACCGCCGACGTCGTCGCGTTGAACGTCGCCGTCACCGATCGGGCGGCGCTCATGGTCACGGCGCAACTTCCGGTGCCCGAACAGGCGCCGCTCCAGCCGGCGAAGGTCGAGCCCACGGCCGGCACGGCGGAGAGCGTGACGTTCGTCCCGCTGGCGTAGCTTTCGCTGCAGTCGCTGCCGCAGTTGATGCCGGCCGGCGAAGAGGTCACGGTGCCGGTCCCGGTGCCGGCCTTCGTCACCGTCAGCAACTGACTCGCCGGCACGGCCGTGATCTCGATCCAGTTGACGTTGAAGCTGCCTCCGGTCATCGAGATCCGCATGACCTGCGGTCCGGCCGGGAGGCTCACGCCCGTCCGGTTGAGATCCGTCCACGTCTGCCAGCCGCCGGTCGAGGGAACCGTGAGGCTGCCGGTCTTGTCGACGCCTCCGAAGAGGACCATCACCGTCGAGGTGCCGGTGGGCTGCCGTGCCACCCGCAACTTCAGATTGTAAGTTCCCGCGGCCGCGACGGTCACGGTGTACTCGAGCCACTCGCCCGCGTTGACCCAGCCCACGTTGTAGCCGCCGCCGGTGTCGGTCGTGGCCTGGATGTCGACGCTTTCGCTCGTGCGGTACTGCCCGCCGTTGTTCGCGGTTTCCGTGTCGTGATAGGCGACGCTCTCGCCGCCGGTGTCGAAGTTCTCGGCCTGGATCCGCGTCGTGCCACTCGACGCGATCGCCCACGGGTTGCCGCTGTTGCCGAAGGTCCCGCGCGCCCCGCCGGTCGTGTTGAAGGTGGCGGTGACCGACCGCGCCGCCGTCATGCTCACGTTGCAGGTCCCGGTGCCCGAGCAGGCGCCGCTCCAGCCGGCGAACGTAGAGCCGCCGGCCGGTGAAGCCGACACCGTGACGCTCGTCCCGCTGGAATAGCTCTCGCTGCAGTCGCTGCCGCAGTTGATGCCGGCCGGCGACGACGTCACCGTGCCGCTTCCCGTTCCCGCCTTGGTGAGGGTGAGCGCGAACGTGGGAGTCGCGGCGCCGCCCAGCGCGTAGAGGTAGCCGTAGAGCGCGGTCTTGCCCCGCATCGTCTGCTGCGGGGTGAACTCGGAGTGCGCCCACACCCAGGGCGTGTCGAAGTAGCCCTCGCCGATCGGCCAGGTGTTCTTGAAGTCCGCGGGGTAGGTGTTCGCGTAGAGCCGCGACGGGCAGCCCATCGTCATGCCGCAGAACCAGTCGTCGAGGTTGAGATAGGGCGTGTGGCCGGGGTGGATGCCCGCGACGCCGTCCTCACGACCCGACGTGTACATGTACTGGACGCTGCGCTTGCCGGAGAGCGGCGTGGTCGCCGTGCCCATCTCGATCGTGTTGATGGGGTTCCGGCCGAGCCCCCAGTCGGCCTCGAGCTGTAGCGCCTTCCGGAAGAAGTCGCGGTCCGCCGGGTTGGTGGCCACCGCGTGCGCGATCATCGTGCGCTGCACGTTCTGGCTCGTGCGGAAATAGCCCGGGCGGTCGTCCGTCGCCCGGCGCGAGGGCCGCGTCTCCGTGAGGTTGGCTTCCTTGCCGCGCGCCTCGTCGATGACGCAGGCGCGCATGTTGCCCTGGAGCGTCGGATAGCGCACGGTGCGCGGCGTGAAGAGATAGGCCGCCGTCGCCCACGTCTGATTGCGGGTGTCGTTCTCGATCTCCGCGAGACCCGTTCGGCACACGCTCTCCGCGTTGACCACGTCCTCGTACGCGGTGCCGCCGGTGACGTTGAAGAGGTAGGCGGCGGCGGTCATCTTCAGATCGCGCCCGCAGACGGTGGTGTAGCCGACGTCCTGCGTGGCGTCGAGCTGCGGGTCCGCCAGGCCGCTCGCGTGGTTGAAGGCGGCGATGGCGGCGTCGCGGTAGGTGTTCATGAGCGCCGTCTGGCCGGCGATGCGATAGGCCTCGGCCAGCATCGCCGCGTTGGCGGCGTTGGCCCACGCGGCCATGGCCGTCGGGCCGGCCTGGAACAGCTGGTTGCTGCCGTTCGGGTTCGTCAGGCCGTGCGAGTAGCCGGCGCCGTCCCGCAGGCGCAGCCAGAAGTCGACCTCGTAGCGCGCCTCGTCGATGACGTCGGGGACGCCGTTGCCGCTCTCGCGGATGCCGGCCGAGTCGTCGCTCAGCACGCCGCCCGTGAGGATGTATGGCAGCAGCATGTCGTAGACGATCGAGACGTGGCCGAGGTGGCGGTCCCAGTCGGCGGCATCGGAGTGGCCGCCGTACGCGTTGGGGTTGGTCGGGTTGCCGGGCTTGCGATAGGGCGCCCAATCGTCGGGGTGGTCCCACTGGTCGGTGGGGATCTGGGCCCAGACAGGGTCGTAGGGGGTGACGGTCGTGAGATAGACGACGGTGTTCGCCGGGCTCGAGCCGGGAATGTAGAGGGGCGTGCGCGGCGGCGGGGAGATGCCTGTCGGGTTGTCCTGCCCGATTCGCATGTAATAGAAGCCGCGGAGCGAGACCCGGAACGGGTTCGCGTAGACGTCGTTCGCGATCGTGAAGTCCTGGCTGCAGCCGACGCCCTCGACGGCGAGGCGGTAGGTGCCGGGGCTGGTGAAACCCGGGAAGTCGACGTTCCAGACGGCGGAGCGCGTCAGGTTGTTGAAGAAGACGTCGGGGCCGCTCGGCTTCCAGAAGGCCACGTTGCCGACCGGGGTCGACTGGCCGGTGCCCACGTTGTAGAGATAGACCGTGTTGCCCTCGAACGACGAGTAATCGCGGGCGCCGCCGTTGCCGAGCCACGCGTAGAGGTCCGCGGCTTTGTGGTCGGTGTCGGCGGCGTAGCCGACGAGGTTGACGTGCACCGCCTCCGAGCGGCCGTTGTAGATGTCGAAGGTCACGGAGCGCGACGTGGGGGTGGCGTTGGTCGCCGGGCTGACCGTAACCGTGTAGGTCATCCCCTGCTGCATCGGGCTGGGCAGCCTGAGGAAGATCCAGTGTTGATAGGTGTACTCGTAGCGGAAGTCGCTGCCCGTCCACTCCATCTGGCCGTGCCCGCTCAGCTTCGTCTTGCGCCAGGCGTTCGTCGGCGGCCGGCCGGCGCCGCTGTAGTTGCCGTCCTGCGAAGAGGTGATCGTCCAGTTGGCGGCGGCGACGGCCGCGCTCGTGTTGAGCTCGGGCGTATAGCGGCTCACGGTCTCCGAGCTGGGGTTCTCGTTGTGCGTCACGTCGCCGTCGGAGATCTGGACGACGAGGTAGTCCTGGTCGAGGACGCTGACGCTCGTGAGGTTGGCCGCGTGGAGCGGTGCGGCGGCGACACACAGGAGGAGAACGAGCGGAACTCGGGTCATGGGCACTTCCGTTTCGCGAACCGCCGCGCGCCGTGCGGCGCGTCGACGTGTCGTCGGCACTCTCGGGCCGACCGATTCATGGCTCGCCTCGGACGGGCGCCACCAGCGCCCACTATCCCTGAACCATTGCCGCCGGGGAGTGACCGCGAGCACAGCCCCCTGAGCCGCGTCCAGCTCGAGACGTGGTGGTGAGTCCTCGGTTCGGAAGCTGCCGGTGGCGAGGGACAGGTGGGGATCGCGTCGACCGCGGCTTCGAACACGATCGAACGGCCCTGGTTTTGACTAGAATCGCGGGGGACGACCGGACTGGTGTCCCCGACGGAGAGCCGCACGACGATGGACAAGCCGGCCCGGCAGACGGTCCGTTACCTGCACACCGTGGACGGTGTGCACCTCGCCTGGGCGGAAGCGGGGAGCGGGCCCGTGTGGGTCAAGGCCGCGAATTGGCTGACCCATCTCGAGTACGACTGGCAGAGCCCCGTCTGGCGCCACTGGATCCACTTCCTCGCCGACCAATTCCACTTCGTACGCTACGACGAGCGGGGCTGCGGCCTGAGCGACCGCATCGTGAGCGACGTCTCGCACGAGCACAAGGTCGCGGACCTCGAAGCGGTGACGGACGCGGCGGCCCCCGGCGCGCCGGTCACGCTCCTGGGCATCTCCCAGGGCGCCCCGGTCTGCGTCGACTACGCGGTCCGACATCCCGAGCGAGTGTCCCGGCTCGTGCTCTACGGGGGTTACGCTCGCGGCGTCGCCCGCCGCGCGAACCCGAAGGCGGAGCGGATCTGCCATTCGATCATCGAGCTGGCGCGGCTGGGCTGGGACACGCACTCCCCCGCATTCCGGCACCTCTTCACGTCCTGGTTCATTCCCGGCGGGACGGACGCGCAGCTCGCCTGGTACAACGACCTGTGTCGCAAGACGATCTCGTCGGAGATGGCGTCCCGGCTACTGGAGTCCCTGCTCGACGTCGACGTCAGCGACCGGTTGGCACTCGTGCGCTGCCCCACCCTGGTGCTCCATGCGCGCCGGGACGCGGTCACGCCGTTCGAGGAGGGCCGCCGGCTCGCCGTCGGGATTCCTGGCGCTCAGTTCGTCGAACTCGACTCGAAGAACCACGTTCTGATGGAGAACGAGCCGGCGTGGGACCGCTTCCGCGAGGCGGTCCTCGACTTCGCCGGCCTGCCCACGCCGGTGAGCGGTGACCCCGCCTTCGACGCCCTGTCCCCCCGTGAGCGTGAGGTCCTGGCTCTCGTCTCCGAAGGGCTCGGGAACGCGGAGATCGCCCAGACTCTCGAGGTAGCCGAGAAGACGGTGCGTAACCACGTGTCCAACCTCTTCGACAAGCTCGGGGTGTGGACGCGCGCCCAGGCGATCGTGTTCGCCCGCGACCGGGGGTTCCGAGCGCGCTGACGCCTCGCGACCGGGCCGTTCGACTCGCTCTGGCGGGCGCGCTCGCGGTGACCGTGGCGGGTGCCGCGCGCGAGGGCGAGGCCCCGGAATACAGCGCGGCCGCGATCGCGCGCGGCCGCTACCTGTCCCACGCGGTCTGCGAGTGCTTCGAATGCCACTCGCCGCTGTACGACGACGACCGCGTCCTCCCCATCGAGACCAAGCTGGGCGCCGGCGACATCCTCAACGAGAAGACCCGGCTGGTTGCGCCGAACATCACCCCCGATCCCGAGACCGGGGCGGGCCGCTGGACGGACGATCAACTCGTGCGGGCGATACGACAGGGCATCAGCCACGACGGCCGCCGGCTCAGCGTCGTCATGCCGTATCCCACGTTGAGCATCCTCACCAACGACGACGTGCACGCGATCGTCGCCTATCTCCGGTCATTGCCTCCGGTACGCAACGAGCTGCCAAAGTGGGTTCCCCTTCGCGTCGCCGAGCTGCCGCCGGACCCGCCGGGGCCGCCGGCGACGCCGAGCGATCTCGCTACGCGCAAGGGTCGCGGCGCCTACCTTGCGCATCTCGCGCGCTGCGTGCACTGTCACTCGCCGCGGCCCGCCACGGGCTCGGAGCACCTGCGCCGCCGCGACATGGAGTTCGCCGGCGGCCGGCGCTTCGAGACGAAGCGCTACTTCGACGAGATCGACGACGACCCGGTGCGGCCGCCGGCCGAGGCGGCGCGCCTCGATCCCCCGTCGTTCGTGACCTCGCCGAACATCACGCAGGATCCCTCCGGGATCCCGTACTTCGACGAGGCCATTTTCATCCAGACGATCCGCACCGGCCGCGTGGCCGGAAGGCGGCCGCTCACCCGCGCGATGCTCTGGTTCGAGTTCCGCAAGCTCACCGACGACGACCTGGGCGCGATCTTCGAGTTCCTCCGCTCGGTCCCACCGGTGCGCCACCGCGTGAACAACGCCGATCCGCCGACGTATTGCCCGCGCTGCGGGCGCCGGCATGGGCTCGGAGAACTGAACTCTCCCTGAGGTCCGTGTCGCCCGCCTGTCGCTCCTCTCGCCGGTGCCGATCCTCCGTTTGCCGATTTGTACGGGCTTGTCGGACGCCGCTCTCGTAGGCTTCGCCGAGAGAGGTGACGAGATGAACAACGTGCCCCTGGGCTACCTCCGGACGTTCCTGACGCTGATGGTCGTCGCCCATCACGCGGTGCTCGCCTATCACCCGTACGCGCCGCCGCGGCCGAAGTCGCTCGGGGAGTCGATGATCTGGGGCGCCTTCCCGGTCGTCGACACGGCGCGGTGGCCGGGGATCGAGCTCTTCGTCGGCTTCAACGACACGTTCTTCATGTCGCTGATGTTCCTGATCTCCGGCGTGTTCTCCTGGTCCAGCCTCGAGCGCAAGGGCGGCGGCGTGTTCTTCGCCGAGCGCGCGCGGAAGCTGGGAGCGGCCTTCACCTTTTCTGCGGCGGTGCTGGCGCCGCTGGCGTATTACCCCGCGTACCTGAGCCTGGAGCCGCAGACCACGTCCTTCGTGAGACAGTGGCTCGCGCTGGACGCATGGCCGCCGGGGCCGGCCTGGTTCCTTTGGGTGCTCCTGGCCCTCGCCGGCGTGGCCGCGCTGGTTCATCCGCGGCTGCGGGGCCTCTACCTGAGGCTCGGCCGTCTCGGCGAGCGGCCAGCCATCTTCTTCGCGGCGCTCGTGGGCCTGGCCGCGCTCGCGTATCTCCCCATGGCGGCCGCGTTCACCCCCTTCCATTGGGCCAGCTTCGGCCCGTTCTTCGTCCAGACGAGCCGTATCTTCCTTTATGCGGTGTACTTCTTCGCCGGCATCGCCCTCGGCGCGCACGGCCTCGAGCGCGGCCTGCTCTCACGCGACAACACGCTGGCGCGCCGGTGGCCGCTCTGGGTGTTCGTGGCGCTCTTCGCCTTCGCGGCGAGCCTGGTCGCGTTCGTGGTCGGCGTCCTCCCGACGCTCGCCAAAGGTGGACCCGGACCCGTGGCGGGCGCCGTGAGCAGCTTCGCGTTCGTGCTCTCCTGCGCCGCCTCGAGCTTCCTCTGCCTCGCCCTCTTCGTGCGCTTCGCGCGGACGCCTGGTCGCGTCATGGACAGCCTGAGCGCGAACGCGTTCGGCATCTACCTCGTGCACTACGCCTGCGTGAGCTGGCTGCAGCTGGCGCTGCTCGCGACTCCCCTGTCGGGTGCCGCGAAGGGCACCCTGGTGTTCATCGGGGCCGTCCTGCTGAGCTGGGGTCTCACCGCGGCGGCGCGCCGGGTGGCGGTCCCGGCCCTCGCTACGATCCGCGTCCTGCCCGTGCGCCCATAGCTGCGGGCGTTCGTCCCTATTGGCCCTTCCCGGCCGGGGGCGGGTACTGCGCCTCGATGCGCCCCCAGTGGGAGGAGATGGCCGCGCCGATACTTGCTTGCGGCAGGGACTGGGTCAGGTTTTGCCTCTGCTCCTCGGCGGCGAGCGCGGCCTTCGCCTGGTCGAAGGCGGCGACCAGCGACGGCGCGCCGGGAACGGCGTCACCAATGAAGGCCTTCCCGAACTCGGTCACGTCACGGTCGTCGCTGCAGCCGAAGGAGGTCCGGTCCGCGGCCGCCGATGTGAAGATCGCCGTACTGTCGTCGGCGAGCGCCGGGATGAACGCTCCCGCATGGCAAGCGGAGATGACGATCACCCGCCATCGGATCCCCGATGCGTCGAGGGCCTTGCGCAGCGCGGCCGGTTCGAGTTGCTCGAGTGGCCAGGTCGAGTTCGACACGGCGAGCGACTCTTCCGAGCCGTGCGACGTAAGGAAGAGGAAGAGGACGTCCTTCGAGCGGTCCATGCGTTCCGCAAGACGGCGGAAAGCGCGATGGAGCCCGCGGACGGTCGCGAGGGGCCGGGTCTCGAGATCCCGCCGGTCGTTGACGAGCAGGAGCGTGCGGCCGGCCGCTCCGTAGCGCTCTGAGATCACGCGCTCCGCGAGCTTCGTCTCTTCGGCGAACACCTTCTGCTCGCCTGTGCCCGCGAACCCGATGAAGAACACGCTCGGATGGTCGGGATCGCCGGGGCGCAAGCGCGCCGCGGCCGCATCGACGCGATCGGGCTGCTCGAAGAGCAGGCGCTCCGAATCCTTCCAGCCGCCGGTCTCGTCGTCGTCCGTGTCCGTATACCAGAGTTGGGGATGGATCCATGCCTTCTCGGTCCCCCAGGCGAAGATCGCGACGAACGCGGCCCCGGCGAGGAGCGCCGCGCGTGGTCGACTCGCCCCTACGCTCATCAGGACACGACTCGCATGGACGAGGCCGGCGCAGGCCAGCAGGAGGATGCCGGGGCGCTGCGCCTGCTCGGGCGCCCAATGCAGCGCCACGCCTCCCGCCAGCGCGAGCGGCACCCAGCCTACGATCGGGGCGAGGACACTGCGGAAGCCCGCGAACGTTCCGGAAACACGGTGGAGAACCCACGTCAGAGCCAGGAGCGCGGCCGCGTACCAGGTGAGAGCGGTGAGGCCTGTCGGATACCAACGCGCGGAGGCGCCGGCGGCGTAGCGGTCGTAGGCGAACCACACGGCGAGGGCCGCGATCCCGCAGGCGGCGATGACGGCATCGCTCGAGGAGAGGTCGTCGGGGGGCCAGACGTGCCACGCGAGCCGTCTCTCGAACGCCGCCAGGAAGCTGCGGGGCACGCGTGGCACTTCCGGCATTGAGGCCGCCCCCTCCCCCACCGCATGACCGTGCCGCCACGCGACGATCCTCGCCCGCGATAAGCCGGCGCGCACGAGCAGGGCCACCATCGCGGAGTCGCCGGTGTCGAAGCCTGCCGCGAAGACGTCGGCGGGGCGGAGTTCCGCCTGCATCCCGGATGTCGAGTGCCACGCGAGAGCGATGACAGGGCCGAAGGAAGGGTCCGGCGCGAGCCTCAGGCAAATTCGTCGGAGTCTTCCCGAGGCCAGGACACCGGATGCCTCCGCGTCCAGCGCCGAGGCAAGAACGTCGGCATCACCACCCGTCTGATGGATCATCAGGTGAACGTCGGGTGTTTCGATGAGCGCGCCGAAGAGATCGTAGACAGTTGGCAGTCGCCGGGCGGCCCGCGCGCGTGCGAGGGCCCGGGCGACGGCCGCGCGGAGATCGGGGTGTTGCTTCATCCCGGTGGACGCCCACATCGTACCGTGAGCGCCGTCACGGGGACCCCGACGGCGCGAATCGTTCTCAGTGCGTACGCAAAGGGGGAACGATGCGAAGCCTCATGCGAGTTGGCGGTCTGGCGTGTGTCCTGTTGACGGCGTCAGGGATGGCGGGGGCGGAAGTGACGGACTGCACCGAGATCACCGGGCTTCCGTTCGACGTAAAAGAGCCCGGGATCTACTGCCTGAAGACGAACCTCTCGGTCTCGCTCCCCTTCGGCGGTGTCGCTCTCGCGATCCACACCGACGACGTCGTGATCGACCTCAACGGCCACACGATCGAGGCCTCCGGTCCCACCAGCGCGGTGGCGGTCTTTGCGGACGCGCAGAAGGACGTCACCGTGCGCAACGGCACCATCCGCGGGTTCGGGGGCGCGGTGGACCTCGGCGGCTTCACCTCCGCCGCCCAGGGCAACATCGTCGAGGACGTGCGCGCGGAGGGCAGCAGCGCCATCGCGATCAAGGTCGCGGGCGCGGGCAGCGTCGTGCGCCACAACGTGGTCGTCCGCACCGGCGGATCGAGCGGCGGCTCCATCGGCATCCTCGGCATCGGCAGCGGCGTGCACATCCTCGACAACGAGGTGGCGGAGACGGTGGAGGCTCCGGGCGCCCAGGCCCTCGCCATAGAGATCGCGAACGCGCCGGGCGCGGTCGTCCAGGGCAACGTCATCGCCAACGCGGCGCTCGGGCCCTCGGACTCGGTCGGGATCTTCGTGTCGCCGACCTGCCCCAATGCGAGCGTGGTGGGGAACCACGTCGCCAACCTGCGGAAGGGGCTGTACCTGCTCTCGAGCGTCCTCTACAGGGACAACACCGTGGGCGGAGCGATCACGGCCTTCACGGGCGGAATCGCCGCCGGGTCGACGAACTTCAGCTTCTAGTCCACCACCCGTTCGTCCATATCCGGTGCGGCGGCGCGAACTCCGCATACCGCCTCCTTCAACGTTTGTTGCGCCTGTCCTGACCGTCGATCGTGCGATGCCGATGGTATGAGATGATACCCGGCACAATGACGGCTGGGACGCACGCATCGAATGTTGCGGCAATCACCCCTCCTGGCCCGGTCCATCTGGACGCCCTGGAGCTGCGCCTCGTGCGCCTGCCCCTGCTCGAGCCCTTCGCGGTGAGCTTCGGTCGCATGGACTCGAGGCTCCTCTTCTTGCTCCGCCTCGAGGCGGGCGGGCATTCCGGATGGGGTGAGTGCGTGGCCGGGGAAGAGCCTCTCTACAGCTACGAGACGGTCGGCACGGCCCTCCACGTCATCCGCGAGCACCTGGCTCCCGCGCTCCTGGGCCAGGAGATCGAGGATCTGGCCGACCTCACTTCGCGCCTGGGCGCCTTTCGAGGCCACCCCATGGCCAAGGCGGGAATCGAGCTGGCCTTCGTGGACCTGGTGGCCCGGCTGCGCGGCGAACCCATCGCCCGCCTCATCGGAGGCGTACGCGAGAGGGTCGAGGTGGGGGTGAGCCTGGGCATCCAGCCCACCGTGGAGGCCCTGGACGAGAGGGTGCAGCGCTTCCTCGGCCTCGGCTACCGCCGCATCAAGCTCAAGATCCAGCCGGGCGCCGACGTGCCGGTGGTCGCCGAGATCCGCAAGCGACACCCCAGGATTGCCCTCTCCGTGGACGCCAACGCCGCCTATACCCTCGCCGACGCCGGACTCCTGCGCCAGCTCGACGACTACGATCTCGTGATGATCGAGCAGCCCCTCGCCCACGACGATCTCGTGGACCACGCCGGCCTGCAGAGGACCCTGGCCACGGCGGTCTGTCTCGACGAGAGCATCACCAGCCACCATCGCGCCCACCAGGCTCTCGAGATAGGCGCCTGCCGCATCGTGAACCTGAAGATCGGACGCGTGGGCGGCTACAGCGAGGCGTTGCGCATCCACGACCTCTGCGTCGCGATGGGCGCACCCCTCTGGTGCGGCGGGATGCTGGAGTCGGGCATCGGCCGCGCGCACAACCTGGCCCTGGCCAGCCTTCCCGGCTTCACCTTGCCCGGAGACATCTCCGGCAGCGCGCGTTACTTCGAGCGAGACGTCATCGTGCCCCCGGTGGAGGTGGCGGCGGACGGGACCGCAGCCGTCCCCACTTCGGCCGGCCTCGGCTTCGAAGTCGACATGGCTTTCCTGGAGAATCGGACGGAATCGGTGGAGCGCTTGCACCCATCCCTCTCCCGGCGATGGCGTTCGTGAGCCGCTTCTCCGCGCCTGGCCTCCTCGCCGACCTCGAGGCCCTGGTGGTGCGCGAGAGCCCGTCGGACGACGCCCCCGCCGTGACCGCCCTGGCCCACGAGATCGTCGCGCGCCTGCGTCTCGCCCACGTCCGCGCGGAGGCGCGACCGTGCCCGCCGCGCGGCGACGCCGTATTCGCCACCATCGGCGAAGGCGGGGGCGGCCCACTCCTCCTGGGCCACCACGACACGGTGTGGCCCAAGGGGACGCTCGCGGAGATCCCCTTTCGCGTCGAGGACGGCCGCGTGCGCGGACCGGGCGTCTTCGACATGAAGGCCGGCATCGCCATCGCCATCGCCGTACTCACCGACCTCGGCCGGCGCGAAAAGCCTCCTCGGGTCACGCTCCTGCTCACGCCGGACGAAGAGCTCGGCAGCGGGGCCTCGCGGACTCTTCTCCTCGAGGTGGCGCGCTCGCATCGCGAGGTGCTCGTGCTCGAGCCCTCGCTGGCGGGGGCAGCCAAGGTCGCCCGAAAGGGGACGGGCACGTTCACCGTGACGTTCGCCGGATGCGCCGCCCACGCGGGCCTCGATCCCGACCTGGGCGCCTCCGCCCTGCTGGAGCTCGCTCACTTCACGATCTTCGCGGCCGCCCTGACCCATCCCGACACCGGCACCACGGTCACCCCGACGGTGGGGCACGGCGGAGGGAGGACCAACGTGGTGCCGGAGTCGGCGCGACTCAGTGTGGACTGTCGCGTCTGGACGAAGGGGGAAGCGGATCGGGTGGAGGTGGCGCTCCGCGCCTACGAGCCTCGCGACCCGCGCGTGAGCGTGTCCGTGGACGGCGGATTCGATCGGCCGCCCCTCGAACCGACGCCGGCCGCGCAGGCGCTCTACGCGCGCGCGGAGGCGATCGCGGCGGAGCTCGGCTTCGCCCTCTCCGCGGCGCGGGTGGGCGGAGCCTCCGACGGGAACCTCACCGCGGCCGCGGGCGTGCCCACCCTGGATGGTCTCGGCCCCGTGGGCGACGGAGCGCATGCCCGGCACGAGTGGGTCCTGGCCTCCGACCTCCCCCGCCGCGCCGAGCTGCTCGCCCGCCTCCTCGAAGGCGGGGGGTAGCACCAGGAGACGATCGACGATGGGGGACTTCTTCAAGCGATACCTGCTGCCGGGCTTCGTCTTCGAGGCGGCGGTGATCGGCGGCGGTTACGCGACGGGGCGCGAGCTCGTGGAGTTCTTCCTCCCGGCCGGCCCCCTCGGCGGCCTCCTCGGCATGGCCGTCAGCATGCTCGTGTGGAGCGCCGTCCTTGCCGTCAGCTTCGAGCTGGCCCGGCGGGCGCGTGCGTACGACTACCGTTCGTTCCTGAAGCTGCTGCTCGGTCGCGGCTGGTTCCTGTTCGAGATCGCGTATCTGCTGTTGATCGTCCTCATCCTGGCCGTGATGGGGGCGGCGGCGGGCGAGATCTTCCACGACCTGTCCGGAGCGCCGAGACTGGTGGGCTCGCTGCTCATGATCGCCGCCGTCGCCCTCGTCCTCTTCCATGGCAACGCGGGGATCGAGAGGTTCCTGGCCCTCTCCGTCGGCTATCTCTATCTCGTCTACGTCACCTTGGTGGTCTGGAGCATGCTGTCGTTCGGCGAGCGCATCCAGGCCGCGATCGCGGCGGAGCCGATCGGACGTCGCTGGTTCATGGCCGGCGTCACCTACGCCGGCTACAACGTCGCCATCATCCCCGCCGTCCTGTTCAGCGTCCGCCACCTGACGCGAAGGCGCGAGGCGGTGGTGGCGGGGCTCCTGGCCGGTCCCCTCGGCATGCTGCCCGGCCTGGCCCTCTACGTCGCCATGATCGGCTACCACCGGGAGATCGGGGCCGTGCCCCTGCCCTCGGGCTTCCTGCTGGCGAAGCTGCACGCGCCATGGTTCGAATGGGCGTTCCAGATCGCGGTCCTCCTGACCCTGGTCGACACCGGGGTGCCCATACTCCACGCCGTCAACGAGCGGGTGGCGAAAGCCTACGAGGAGCGCCAGCGGGTCATGCCACGGGCGCTCCGCCCGGCGCTGGCGGGTGGCATCATGGTGCTGTCCGTCTTCGCCGCCTCCGCGGTCGGGCTCATCGACCTCATCGCGACGGGGTACGGCCTGCTCAGCTACGCCTTCATCGTCCTGCTGGTGCTACCCGTGCTGACGGTCGGTGTCTGGACGCTGCGAAAGATGGGCCCCGAGCGCGCCCAGCCCGTCACTTCTTCGCCGGCCTGAAGTCGAGGTCCTGGTAATCGAAGCTGAAGTCGGCGAGGGGCGAGACCGCGCGCAGGCGGATGCGATCGATGCTGCCGTCCGCCTGGAGGGAGAACGTCACGTAGGCGGGCTCGATGAGGCGGTCGCGCCATTCGACCCGGAACGTGTCGTACTGCCAGTGCCTCAGCTCGCCCGACATGCCGGGCGTCTGCTTGAAGTCCATCGTCAAGCGGCCGTCGTGGTGCGTGATGGCCATCGGCCCGTACCAGGCGTCGGCGAACGCTCCCGCGTAGCGCTCGAGGGGCAGCGACGGACCGACGCGAGCGGGCGTGCTCGTCTGCTGCTTGAGGAGGGCGACGGCCCGCTCGTCGCGTTGCCGCACCACCTCCTGCCACGCCGCGGCCCAGTCGTAGCGGGGCTGATCGAGGTAATGATCGAGCAGCTCGTACGCGATGCCCAGGGCGGCTTCGCCGTCCTCGCAGTTGATCGCCACCGAGAAGCCCACGTTGCGTCCGGGAATCAGCACGATGACCGCCTGCGCGCCGAACACCGCGCCCGTGTGCATCAAGAGCCGATGGCCGCGGTAGTCCCGCTCGTTCCAGCCCAGAGCGTAGCCGTTGAATTGCGGCGTCGCCGCCGCGGCGGGGCCCGGCGCCGGTGAGATCGGCAGGTGAACCCGCGGCGTCCACATCTGGCGCGACGCGGCCTCGCTGAACAGGCGTCCCGAGCCCTCGGGGAGCGCTCCGCGCGCGAGCTGGATCGCGATCCACCGGCCCATGTCGTTGGCGCTGGCGGCGACGCCGCCCGCGGGCGCGGCATTGGCCCCCAGCTCGGGATCGAACTCGGCCTGCCCGCTGTCGTCCAGGACTTCCTGCGTGCCCATGCCGTGCATGGGGCCGTCGCGCCGCGCGTGCGGCCAGGCGCGGTTCGCCGTGCGCCGGCGTTCGGCACGGTCCGAGGTCGCCGTGCGCAGCCCGCCGGGGATGAGGACGTCCTCGCGCACGAACCGCTCCCAGGGCTTGCCGCTCACCTCCTCGATGAGCTGGCCGGCCACGACGTAGAGCACGTTGTCGTACGCATAGGCGCTGCGGAAGCTGGTGGCGGGGCGGATGTACCGGAGGCGCCGCACGGTCTCGGCGCGGGTGAGCGTCGAGCGCGGCACGAACATCAGGTCGCCCGCGCCGAGGCCCAGGCCGCTGCGGTGCACGAGGAGGTCGAGCACCGTCATCTCGCGCGTGACCCACGGGTCGTACATCTGGAACCAGGGAACGTGCTGGGTCACGGGGTCGTCCCACGCGATCTGGCCGCGGTCCACCAGGACGGCGAGCGCGGCCGTGGTGAACGCCTTCCCCACCGAGCCCAGCTGGAAGATCGTGTCCGCGTCGACGGGCGCGTCCTGGCCCAGCTGCCGGATGCCGTAGCCACGGGCCAGGGTCACGCGGCCGTTCTCCACGATCGTCACGGCCAGGCCGGGAACGCCGACCGCGGTCCGGATCTGCTCGACCCGCCTGTCGAAGCCGGCGGGCGGGTCGGCCCACGCGGCGCCGGCGAGACACCCGGCGGCCGCCGCCCACGCGCACGCCATCACTCTGCGCTTCATGTCGGCCCCGAACCGGACGCGCGGGCCTCTACGAGCCCCACAGCCTTGTGCCGACGGAGAGTCCGATCGTGCGCGGCCGGGTCAGGCTCAGGCCGAGCGCGCCATTGGGAAGGGGGCCGGCGGTGCCGATGCTCGTGACGCCGAGGTCGTTGGTCAGGTTCTTTCCGTAGAGCTCGACGGACCACCGGCCGTGGTAGGCGCCGGCGCGGAGGTTCAGGCTCACGTAGCTGTCGGCCCGGCGAATGCTCCCGTCGGCCGCGCGGTTGTTGAAGGCGACAGGGCGCTCGCCCGTGTAGCCCAGGCTGCCGCCGACGTAGGTCCGCGTCCGGCTCTTCACCGTCCATTCGTAGTCGGCGTTGAGCCCGAAGCTCCAGTCCGGGACGTAGGGCAACGGGTCGCCGTCCTTCCCGCCGACGCTGGCCGAGGTGTCCTGGGTGAGCTTCGCGTCGGTGTAGGCCGCGTTCACGGAGAGCGTGAGGCCGCTCGTGGGGAACGCGCTGGCGGCGACCTCGAAGCCCTTGCTGGACGCGGTTCCGCCGTTGCCGTTGATCCCGAAGTTGTTCACGATCAGGAAGAGCTGGATGTCTTCCCAATCGAGGTAGTAGCCGGCGAGGTCGAGCGAGAACTTGTCCGCGGGCCGGCCCCCCGCCTTGAGACCGACCTCGTAGCTGGTGAGGCGGTCGGAGTCGTACGTCCTCGGCACCGACGCCGGCGCCGCCGGCGGAAGCACGTTGGGTCCGCCCGGCCGGAATCCGGTGGCCACGCGGCCGTAGATGGAAGCGCTCTTCCCGATCTCGAAGCGCGGCGCAAACGAAAAGGTGAACGGGCTCTCCGAGGACTTCACGTCGTCGAACTGGGCGGGGCCGCCGGCCAGGGGGCCATCGGAGCGTTGGGAGGCGACCTGCTTGTTGTGGCTCAGGCGCCCCCCGAGCGCGAGATCGAAACGGGGGGTGGCGTGCCAAGTGGCGTTCGCGAAGCCCGCGATCTCCTCGTAGGTCGAGTCCAGCGCCACGTCGGCCAGGATCGGAATACCGGTGGCCACGGCGTCCGTACCCGCTTCGACGGCGGTGATCTTCTGCTTGATGGCGGAGTCCTCGTTCGTGTAGTACCCGCCCACCAGCCAGTCGAAGGCCTTGCTCTTGGCCGAGACGAGGCGCAGCTCCTGGGTGAACTTGTCGGTGCTGGTCGTCTGCGGGAGGACCGCGCTCAGGGGCCGCGTCCGGGCGTTGCCGAAGAGCTGGGTCACGAGCGCGGACAGGGGCGGACCACCCGTCAGGTTGGTCGCGATGGCGAGGTCGCTCTGGAAGTCCGTCTCGAAGGTGCCGTAGCTCGTGACGGACTGCAGGCGGGCCGGGCCCAGATCCCCGTCGATGGTGCCGTTGTAGACACGGTACTTCGTGTCGTTGAACTCCTTCTGGTAGCTGGACTGCACCGGAGTGGGGTTGAGGGGCTCGAGGCTGCGCGGGTCGGCGTCGACCACGCTGGAGGCGTCCGTATCGATGTCCTGGATCTGCGCCCCCACCGTGACCGAGAATCGCTTCGAGGGCTCGACGAGCACGGCGAGCCGCCCTCCGAACCGGTCGAGGGCGTTGAGGCCATTGGCGACGCGCGTGCCGCTGATGACGTTGACGCCCGGAGTGGCCAGGCTCGGGACCGGGTTGTTGCCGATCGAATCGATGAAGCCGCTGTCGGAGCGATAGAACCCGCTGGCCCGGACTGCGGCCTTGGCCCCCAGGGGCACGTTGGCCATGCCCGTGACCGAATATCCGGGGTCGCCGTTGTCGACGGTCTCCGCACTGCCCAGAAGCCGCGCCTCGAACCTGTCGTTGCGCGGCCGGTTCGGAACGAACTTCAGGACGCCGCCGAGGGAGCTCGCTCCGTACAACGTGCCCTGGGGGCCGCGCAGGACCTCGACCCGGGCGACGTCGAACGTGTCGAAATCTCCGGCGGAGATCGAGCCGTTGGCCAGGCCGGTACTGGATCCGAACGGGACGTCGTCGAAGTAGATGCCGATCGTCGACGCCACGCCCCCGGTGTTGATGCCGCGCAAGGTGACGCGGGTGGATCCGGGCCGGGTCTCGGTGAGGCTCAAGCCCGGCACCAGCGGCAGGAGGTCCTTGAAGTCGTCGACGTGCTGCTGTTCCAGGAGCTGTTCGGGGACGACGGTCACCGACGCCGGGATCTCCGCGATGGCCTCCGTGCGCTTCTGGGCGGTGACCACGACCTCCTCGCGGAAGCCGACCGGCTTCGACGCATCGTCGGCGGGGGCGGGAGAGGGCGACGGCGTCGCCTCCTGGGCCCCGGCCACGCTCGCGGCCAGCAGGCCGGCGAGGGCGAGCAGATTCGTTCTCCAAGGACGCATGAAGGACCTCCCCTGTGCCCGCTGCAGATGTGGAGCGGGCGCGATTAAGGCATCAAATGTTGCAGGTGTCAAGCCCATCCCGCCGGTGCGAGATGCCGTTGAATTGAGAGGGCTGGCGGAGCGGCGGAGGGAGGCCGTGCCCTCCTTGACGGCTTCCCCGGGAATGGATAAGACTCCCGAGCATCAAGTGTTGCAGTCAGGCCGGGAGGCGATCCGAAGGCCCGCTTCCCCAAGTTCGGGAGTCAAATCGCCATGACCTTCTCGTCACGCGGCCGCGCCGGGTGGCACCGGGCCGGCCTCGCCTCGACCCTCGGCCTCCTCGCCGCCACCGCGGCGGCCGCTCCCCCCGCACGCACCTTCGACGCGGGGGGTGACGCGGCCTACCGGCCGGTCCAGGCCGCCGCCCCGCAGCCTCTGCCCGGGGCCGGCCTCCGCGACCGCGCGGAGCTGGAGGCCTTCGTGGACGGCTTCGTCGGCGCCGAGGTGGAGGCGTACGACGTGGCCGGCCTGACCGTGGCCGTGGTCAAGGACGGGCAGCTCTTCTTCGCCAAGGGCTACGGATGGGCGGACGTGGACGGCCAGGTCCCCGTGGACGCGGACAAGACGCTGTTCCGGCCCGGGTCCGTGTCCAAGCTCTTCACCTGGACGGCGGTGATGCAGCTCGTCGAACAGGGAAAGCTGGACCTGGACGCGGACGTGAACACGTACTTGACGCAGTTCAAGGTTCCCGCCACCTATCCGGGGCCCATCACCCTCCGGAACGCGCTCACCCACACGGTGGGGCTGGAGGACGGCGGCATCGGCTACCTGATGGCGCGCAGCCCCCAGCAGATCGTGCCCCTGGCCCGCTCCCTGGCCGCGCACATGCCCTCCCGCGTACGGCCGGTGGGAACGAACGTGGACGGCCTCAGCTCGTCCTACTCCAACTGGGCCACGTCCCTCGCCGGCCTCATCGTGGCCAACGCCTCCGGGATGTCATTCGAGGACTACGTGGAAGCCCACATCCTGCGCCCCCTGGGCATGGAGAGCAGCACGTTCAAGGAGCCGCTCCCGGAGGCGCTCGCGAAGCGGATGTCGGTCGGCTACACGTTCGAAGCGGGCGCGTTCAAGCCGCAGGGCTACGAATACGTCGCGAACTTCGGCCCCGCCGGCTCCCTCGCCGCCACCGCCACCGACATGTCCCGCTTCATGATCGCCCATCTGCAGGAGGGCGGAACGGCGGAAGCGCGCATCCTGAAGCCGGAGACGGCCCGCGCCATGCACGCCCGTGCCTTCAGCCCCCAGCCCGCCGTCGGCGGATCCGGCCTCGGCTTCTACGAGACCTACGTTAACGGCCGCCGGCTCATCGGGCACGGCGGAGACACGAACTACTTCCACACCGAGCTCGGCCTGCTCGAGGAGGAAGGCACCGGGTTCTTCGTCTCCGTGAACACGGGGGGCAAGGCGGGGCTCGTGCCCCGGCACTTCCTGCGCGCCTTCATGAACCACTACTTCCCGGCGCGGCTGCCGGCGGTCAAGCCCCCCGACGACTTCGGCACCCGGGCCGCGAAGTACGCGGGACACTACCGCGCGATCCGCCATTCCTATACCCGGTTCGAGAAGGTCTTCGGGCTGCTGGGAGGGACCACCGTCGCCCCGACCGGGAAGAACACGCTCGTCATCCCCGATCTGTTCGGGCACGCCGACCAGTACGTGGAAGTGGCGCCCGCGGTCTTCCGCGAGGTCGGCGGGGACAGGATGGTCGCGTTCGTCCAGGACGGCACGGGCCAGGTCGTGGGGATGGTTGGCCAGTTCGCCTTCATCCCCTTCGCCAAGCTGCGCTGGTACGAGAGCTCACCCTTCCAGTTCACGCTCCTCGGGCTCTCCCTCCTCTTCTTCCTGATCGCCCTCGTCTCGGCGCTGCGTCATTGGAAGAGCGACAAGGCGGGGCCGCCCGCCGCTCGCTGGGCCCGGCGCAACCTCGGCCTGCTGGGAGCCCTCAACCTCGTCTTCGTCGTCGCCTTCGCGTCGATCTTCGCCGCCGGCGTGAACGAGCTCATCTTCGCCGTGCCCAAGGGCCTGTACGCCGTGCTGACCCTGCCCCTCATCGGGCTGGCCCTCACCGCGCTGGCCGCGGTCCTGGCCGTGCGGGTCTGGCGGGAGGCGTACTGGACGCGCGGCGCGCGCCTGCTCCACACCGCGGGGGTGGTGTCGGCTCTCGCCTTCGTGTGGTTCCTGAACTACTGGAACCTCCTGGGCTACTGGATCGGATAGAGACGGCGCAGGGCCGGGCCCGCCGTGCTCCTCGGCCCATCACTTCCGCTTGCGCGCGGTTCGTCCGGGGGTCGTCCGGTCCTCCTCGCGTCCGGGCGCTTCCTCGTACCAGCGCGGGCCCGAGAGGTATTCCTTCTCCGTCTGTCGAAGGAGGGCGAGGGCGCGCTTGGGAGCGATCTCCGCGCAGGCCAGGACGATGGCGTTGAGCAAGGCCATCGGCGCCACGTAGGAGCCGCTGAAGGTCGCGCCCGCGGTCGAGGCCACGAAGTAGTCGTCACATTCGCGGGCCAGCGGCGTGGTGTCGCTGTCCGTGATGGCGGTCGTGGGAACCCCGCGGCTCCGCGCGAGCTTCGCCGCCTCCACCGTCACGCGCAGACAGCGGCCGAAGCTGATGGCGACGAGCAGGTCCTTCCGGGCGAGCAGTCGCACCTTGTGCTGGAGGTTGCCCCCCGTCCCCACTGGGGCTTCCGCGTCGAACCCGAGGGGCAGGAGCGCGTAGGCGAAGAACGAGGCCAGCGATGTCGCGAGGTCCGACCCCACCACCAGGATGCGCCGCGCCTGGTGGATGCGGCGGGCGAAGCTCGCCACGCGCTCGGAGTCGAGGCCGCTCTGCAGCCGGTTCAGGTTCCCGAGGTCCCGTTCCAGGCTGTGCCGGACGTGGTCGGCCAGGCTGCGCTTCTCGTTGGTGATGGCCTTCAGGATGCGGTAGGGGGTGAGCCGGGAGACGAAGTGCTCGCGCAGGTCGGTGGCGAAGTCGGTGTAGCGCTGGTAGCCGAGGGCCTGCACGGTGCGCACGATCGTCGCGGGGTCGACGCTGTAGCGGCGGGCCAGGGCCCGCGAGGAGAGGAAGAACGTCTCGTCGGGATTCTCCAGGGTGGCCTGCAGCAGGCGCCGCCGGTTCGGCGAGAGGCGACCCTCGAAGCGGGCGATCCTCGTCTCGATGGCCGTGCGCGCCGGAATGCGGGGTCTCCTGACCTGGACGAAGCGAGTCGCGGGTGATGATCTCCACTTTGACCCGGCGACGCAACTCGGATCGAGCTATCCCTTCTTCGGCGCGTGACTCGGCCCCGGGCGGCGGGAGCGCCGGTGCTCATCGACGAGAAATCCCGCCAGGAGATCGGCGTCGGCCCGGCGCGGGGAGGTGCGCCGTGCCACCAGGGCTAGCGTACGCGACGGCGCCGCCTTCGAGAACGGGCGCGCCACCAGCCGCGTCCCCTTGAGGATGCCGGCGTCGAGCGTGATCGCGGGCAGCAGGGTCACGCCCAGCCCGCCTTCGACCATCTGGATCAACGTGGTCAGGCTGGTGGCCTCGACCGGCGACTCCCAGGCGCCGCGGCGCGGACCGCAGGCGGCGATCGCGTGGTCGCGCAGGCAGTGCCCTTCCTCGAGAAGCAGCATGTCGGCGGTGTCGATCCTCCGGAGGGCGACGTCCTTCTCGCGGACGGCGGGATCGGCCTGGCGGGCGACGAACCAGAACTCGTCCTTGAAGAGCTCGCGCACGTAGAGGTCGCCGGTGTCGAAGGGGAGGGCGATCAGCGCGACGTCGAGGCCGCCCGCGCGCAGCCGCTCGAGCAGGACCTTGGTGACGTCTTCGCGCAGGTAGAGCTTCAGATCGCCGTGCACGCGCCGAAGTGCGGGGAGCACGCGCGGCAGCAGGTAGGGCGCGATCGTGGGAATGGCGCCGAGGCGCAGCGGCCCGGACAAGGGGCGCTTCGCCGCCCTAGCGGCCTCCGCGAGGTCGGTGGCCGAGGCCAGCAGCTCCTTCGCACGCGCGGCGACGTCTTCTCCGATCGCGGTGAGCCGCACGTTGCGGTTGTCGCGCTCGACGAGCTGCACCCCCAGCACCGTCTCCAGCTCCTTGATCCCCGCGGACATCGTGGACTGGGTGACGAACTGCCCTTCCGCGGCGATGCGGAAGTTGAGTCGCACGGAGAGCTCCACGAGGTAGCCGAGCTGGCGCAGGGTGGGAAGGGCCGGGTGCTCCATCGATGGACTCGATCATTGTAACCAGAATAAGTCGTTGGACCGTTCACTCTGGTTTCACCAGAATGGCGTACTGCCCTCGACCACGAGAGGCCGAGGAACGCGCCATCATGGGGAGGTACCGCCAGCGGTGGCTCCGCCCCGAGAAGGAGAGTCCATGCCCGACAAGGAACAGACCCGAAGCGTCAGCGAGAGCGAGAACCCCGTCATCCCCTCCCCCACCCCCAAGCAGAGCCGCCCGCACAAGAACAGTGACTGGTGGCCGAATCAGCTCGACCTCTCCGTCCTCCACCACCATTCGCACCTGTCCAACC
>Ga0111538_10002981_pt1 | contig 23749 bp, 20 predicted proteins | sample SoiMethybrSBSTD1_FD_79669 | JGI IMG/M metagenome (GOLD analysis project Ga0111538, IMG submission 79669) | Bulk soil microbial communities from a Populus tree surrounding site in Tennessee, USA - Soil MetaG P. TD hybrid SBSTD1 (version 2)... | ecosystem: Environmental > Terrestrial > Soil >...
AAAACGACGCACGCGTGCCGACCATCGCCGGCACGCGTGCGCAAAGGAAGAAATCTGCTGGTGTTCAGTCGTTGTGCAGCGTCGTGCTCATCGAGCCAACGGTCACGACATCGCCATCCACCAGACTCGGGAAGGAATTGGGCATGGGGATGCCATCATCGGGACTGTCGATGAAGGCTGCGGTGCGACACTGGAACTCGACGAATCCTGCGCCGTTGGTGGTGACGGTGGCGACGAGTTGCCCGTTGACGCGCACCTGGAAATTGGTATTGGGCGAGGCGTCCTCGATCTCGACCTTGAAGCGTCGCTCGAGTCCGCCGCTGCTCTTGAAGCGCTCGCGATACTCGACCTTGCCGCTGGCCGCGCCGGCGCCGTCGAAGTCGCCGCGCAGCCGGATGCTCTGCACCAGAGGCGGAGGCGGATTGCTGCCGGAGCTGACGGTGATGAACATGGTGCCCGAGAGCGGGCCGACCTCGACGCTGTCGCCGGTCCCAAGCACCGGGAAATCATCAGGCATCGGCTCGCCGTCCTCGGGGCTATCGATGTGCTGAGGCGTGCGCAGCTCGAACTTGCCGATGCCCAGCGGGCCAACCAGCACTGAGCCGACGTTGTCGCCGTTGACGAAGATCTGGTGAGTCGCGCCGGGGGTGCCTCGCTCCACCTCGACCTTGAAGCGCCGCTGCAGCGAGCCGTTCTTGGGCTGCTCCTCGTAGCGGGCCTGGCCCTTCATGCCTGTCGGGCCAAAGAGCCGCGCATTGACGCGATAGCGGTCCGCCGCGGATGCCGGCGTCGCGCTGGCCACGGCGGCCAGCAACATCGTCGCGATCAGACCGTGGAAAAAGGGGCTTCTCGATTTGAACATCTTGATTTCCTTTCGGATAGGCGAGGATGAGCTGCAGAATCCTTGGTGCGGGGCAACCGCACACTCAAGGCGGCGCCGGAATTGGCGATGATCAACCCCAGTGCGTGATCACCGCGAGAAGATCAACTACGTTGACGATGCCATTGTGATCGAGGTCGGCGGGGCAGTTTGCCGGGAGAGCAGGGCATGCGCCCCAGGTGACAATCACGGCGAGCAGGTCGTTGACGTCCACGTGTCCGTCGCCGTTCACATCCCCGGGAATCTGCGTTGCAACCGTGATTCGCGCCACGCCTTCGCTCATCATGCCGACCCAGAGTTCGTATCCGCCGGTGATGGCGCGGCTGTCAAGGAAACCGTTTTGGGTGTGACGCAGCGGCGAGTTGGACGTGGTGTACGTAGTCCAGGTCGCTCCGTCGAAGTGCGAAAGGCCGCCGAGATACGGGAATACGGCGTTCTGATTGGCGACCCACACGCTGCCATCTGGCGCGACGTTGATCGCATGAATCTCGTTGCTCACCAGCGCTGAGTTGCTGGTCGTGTACAGCGTGTAGTCCAGGGTCGTCGGATTGAAGTGGAAGAGCCCCTGGCCCGAGCCGACCCACAGTGTGCCGTCGGCGGCGCGATCGAAACAGGAGACTCCCCAGCCGATGCTGTTCTGATTGAGGCCGAGAAGTTCACGGGGATAGACCTGCCACTGGTCCCCATTGGTGTGCACCAGTCCAAAGAACGTTGCGGTCCACACCCATCCTGGCGCGGCGGGATCCGCCACCAGGCCTTCCATGTCGCTGGGGAGCATCGGGCTATTGCTCGAGGTGTACGACACGAACTGTCCCGGAGCAACGACGCGGTGCAGCCCGAGTCCGAGGTCTTGCGCAGCCCACACGCGGCCGAGCGAATCTTCGGTCACGCTGATGATGTCTCGATTCTGCGGTATCAGATAGGTATAAGCGGCACCATCCCATTCCAGGAGGCCCTGGATGCCGGCTGGCGCGACGAGCATGTGCCCATTCGCGCGCGGATGCATCGCAATGACATCGTCACTGGGCAATCCCCACACTGGCCCGAGCCCATAGTTGAAATCGTTCACGCACGTCCAATGCGTGCCGTCGAACATTTCGAAGCCGCCGTAGCCGGCCCCCGCATTGCCGTCGAGATAGACCTTGCCGTCGTTGCCGAACGCAACAGCGTCCTGGAAGTATCCGACCGGTCCGGTGTTGGTGAGGCGATAGCGTTGCCATTGGCCATTGGAATAGCGGGCCGAGCCGCCAATTCCCGAAACCCAGATCGCGCCGTTCGATTCCTCATCCAGCGCGTAGGTGTGGTTGCCGTTCCAATTGCCGAGGTTCTGCCAGAGAGCGCCGTCATAAAGGTAAGCATCGCCGAGATACGACGCGGCGCCGTAGCGCCCGTTGTTCAGCGGCACCATCACCGAGAGGTTGACACTGCTGATCGGCGGAGGCGCAACCAATGTGTACGCGCCGTCTGGCGAGCGTTTCGCGAAGCCCAGGTTGGTTCGTATCAGCAGTTCGTTCTGATCGTTGATCGAGTGATCATTGAACAGCCCCGTGGGCGTGATGGGCGCACCGGGGGGGATGGATGATGGCATGCCGTACCACGTGAACACGCCGTTGCGCCAGGAAGCCATGCCCATGTCACCGAACCCGCCTCCCTCGCCGTGGAACCACACGGTGTATCCGCCGCCGGTGGCATCATTCTGGATCTCGACGCTGACGACAGCCGAGCACTGCGCGCACGCAGACGCCCAGGGCATGCCGCTGGCGCCGTTCCACACCGTCCATGCGTTGGTCGCCGGGTTGAACCTCGCGAGCCCGCCTTGGAAGACATTGTTCACGTTGTACGCCGCACACCACACCGTGCCGTCAGGCGCCACGGCGACGTCGTACAGCCGGCCCGACGGCAGCGGCGAGTTGAAGGAATCGAAACGCTGCAGCGAAGAGTTACCGACGGCCGGATCGTACTTCAGCAGGCTGTCGTCCGTCCCGATCCAAAGCACGCCGTTGGGCGCCTTGGCGATGTGGTAGAAGCGCGGCGAGGAGACGGTCGATGAATCGTCGTTCGATACCACGGTCCATGTGCCGTCGGCGTTCTTGCGCGACATGCCGCCGGCTTCCCAGAAGGGACCGAATCCGGCGACCCACGGCCGATCCTGGTCATCGACCCACAGGGTGTAGTTGTAATCGCCAAGCACGCCGGTGTTGCTGGGGCGGAAGATGCTCCATTGCGGCGGATTGGCCGATGCGGGCGTCAAAAGCATGGCAGCAGCGATCATCCCAGCCGCGACGATTGATATTCTGCGGGTGCGCATCGAAGTGTCTCCTCGGGCTTCAAACCTGCGGGCGAATGAATGTGAACGCGTCATGTCCATCATTACGCTCGCGGAGATGCAGGTTCGCTAGAGGGAAATGTCCCTGATCGCCCCTGACGTCGTCCCGTTCGGCGATCGTGGCACGTTTCGAAGCTCGTTGGCGGCCGGTCCCCACACGGTCCGCGCCGTCCTAGAGCCGTCGCGTGCGATCCAGACCCCTCTGGTCTCGCGCTTTGACCAGCCCGCATCGCCATGGTTGAGCAGCAACGAAGCTAAGCTTCGACCAACCCCTCGCGGATCGCAAAGCGCATGAGGTCTGATCGGGAATCGACACCCAGCTTCTTCATGATGCGTTCCTGATGGCCATCAATGGTTTTGGGGCTCCGCGAAAGTTCGCGCGCGATCTCGTTGCGCGATCGGCCCTTGCCAATCAGCCGAAGCACCTCGATCTCTCGCGGCGTCAGCGATTCCAGTGCGGTTTTGGGTCGCGGATCGTCCTTCTGCCTCCGCCGAGATTGACCGGCAAGTCCCGCCGATTTCGTCGGCTGGCACCGCTGCTTGACCTTCGGCCCCATGACGAACACGCCTTCATCACTGCGAGCCACTTCCTTCACGCCTGAAACGATGTCCTCCAGATCGTCACCCTTGGCGAAGTAGCCCCACGCCCCGCATTTGTATGCTGCAGCGAGGTATCCATCGCGGACGTGGGCGCTGAGAAAGACGAAGCGCACACCCGGATGCATGTGACGAAGCCGATCGGCCATTTCGAATACGTCGGGCCCGGGCATTTCAATGTCGAGCAGGATCACATCGGGCTTGAGTCGCGAGGCCTCGTCCAGGAGATTGGCGGCCGATGGCAGGTATCCCACGCACTGAATCTGATTGTCGATGGAAAACTGCGCCTTGAGGCCCTCCACCAAAACCCTGTGATCGTCAACGCAAAGTACGCGCACGCTTCCAACTCGCCCCGACGTCGCATCAACCGCCTTGGGCCGCGCCTTGGCGGCAGCATTCGCCGATGGCGAGTCGCCATCTTGTTCGCGGGACGCCTTTGACATGCCTCAGATGCCTTTCCTGGTCTGGTTTGTCGCGAGACTGAGGGCAGCTCGGAGCGATTCGAGGTCGTCCGGCTCCTCAATTGTAATTGGCCCAAGTGCGCTCCACTCGGCGGCGCCTAGGGGCTCAGGGCGACCGATGAGCACGAGACTGCCTTGAGGCCGCGCCGCGCGCCATTCCTTCGCATCGACGAGGTTGACGGATAGCGGTTCAACGACCCAGATGTCCGCCCTGGCTGGATCATTCGCGCGGGCTGTTTCCGCGCCGAATGCCACCAAAAAGCTCTTGATGAGCGATGCCGCGCGGCCATCGCGAATACGTACCGCGGCAATCAAGTCCTGTGCAACACGTTGCGAGCCATCGACTGCTGGAAGGATCAAAGCCACAGTCGTGCCTCGACCTGGCTCCGATTCCAACAGCACCGAGCCACCGGCACGCTCGACCGCGTTGCGCACCATCGTGAGCCCGAGACCAGTGCCAAGCCCGCGCGGCTTCGTGGTAAAGAACATGTCGAACGCGCGGCGCTTGACTTCCTCGGTCATGCCTCTGCCGTTGTCCGTCACGTTCAGCCTCACGGAAGATCCATCGGGCTCAGCTACTGCCCAAAGCCGGACAAGTCCCTGACGGCGCTTTCGCTGCGGTGGCGTCGGGATGGCATCACCCGCATTCACGACAAGATTCAATACCACCTGCGTCAGCGCGTGCGGGGCAATGGCTACCACTGGAAGTCGGGCGGCGAACGACGTCGTGACCTTCACGTGCTTCGGCACCGCCTTGCTCAGGAGCGCGCCGGTCTGTGTCCACCATGCGTTCAGATCAGTCTCACCGCCGGCATCGTCAGTTTGATCGGGGTCCATGGCCAAGTAGTGGAGCCCGTCAGCCAGTTGTTGCAGATATGTGACACCCTTCTGAATTCTGTCCAGGTGTTCCTCTCTCTTGTCAGCGACGCACCTTCCGGACTTGAGAACGTTGAGGTGTGCCCGCACAGGAAGAAGTACATTGTTCATGTCGTGGCCAAGGCCGGCCGCCAGTGTGCCAATCGATGCCATGCGATCGGCTTCGCGAAGCCGCGCCTCGCTGGCCTTGCGCTCAGACAGATCGCGAATGACCCCCGTGAACAGTTTTCCTGGCTCGACCTCGCTCACCGCCAGATCGACAGGGAAGACTGTTCCGCCTTTGCGCCGAGCCTGCACCTCGCGGCCGATGCCGATGATGCGCTTTTCGCCCGTCGTCAGATACCGTGACAGGTATCCATCATGCTCTTTCCGATACGGAGATGGCATGAGCATGTTGACGTTCTGACCGACCATTTCGTCCGCGCGATATCCGAACAGCTGCACCGCGGCTCGGTTGACCGATTCGATGCGCCCACCGCCATCGATTGTGACAATGGCGTCCACCGCCGTCTCGAGGACGGCGCGAAGCCGAGCCTCGCTTTGCAGCAGCGCCTCCTTGGCGCGGGCCCATCCGCTCAGCGCGAGGTCCGTTGGCGACATTGCGGCGCTCAAGGCGAGGGCTGGTGATTCCGTCGCCGCCGGAGTCGGCGTGAGCGCATGAGGCGAAGGGCCGGATCCGGAAACCTCAGATACCCGGGGAGATTTTCGCGCGGGCATCTCGACATTGTAGGGCACGCATCATGCAGGGACGGTCTCGCATCGTGGGTCGAGCCTTGTGAGCGATCTGCTCACGCGGCGATAGGGGAAGTTTCCGCGTAGTGCGTGCCCAGGAAAGGACGCAACATTCTCACAGCGAGACCCGAATGCACTCAAGCAACGCCAGAACAGTCCTGGTGATCGAAGGGATGAGGAGCAACGACTGCCGCGAGATCGTGTCGGAGGCCTTGGAGTCGGTCGACGGCGTCACCGAGGTGTATGTGAACTTGTATCGGATCTGCGCCACAGTCATCCACGAGCCGCGCTGCAAGGCAGTCGACTTGATTGCCGTGGTTGAAAGCCTTGGGTACAGCGCGGTAATTGAGGCAGCCGTGTTCGATCCCGCCAGCCGCCCGCATGTAAGCCACTGAGGTTTCTGCACGTCGAATCCACTTCGGAAAATGAGGACCACCATGAAGTACTTCAAGCTGGCGATGAGCGACACGGAATCGCGATGGATCAACCTCGCGCAAGTGAGCCGCGTAACGCTCGCCTCTGAGGCGGCACACGGTGCACCAATTCTTGCGATCTTCTTCGCCGATGCACGCGACGACGGAAAGCTGGAGATCCCAGGCACTACGCCGCAGAATCGCGAGGTCATCAAGCATTTGACGTCAGTGCTGGATGCTCTAAGTGGCTAACACGGCACCGTGTGCCGCATAGTTCCGACTCAATAGTTCGGCGTCGGCGCCCGGAACGTGCTCAAGTCCACGCTGCCGAACCACTCGATCGTGCGCTCAAGGCCTACGCGCAACTTCACCGAAGGCTGCCAGCCCAGTCTCGCCTTCGCCAGCGTGATGTCCGGCTGCCGCCGCGCCGGATCATCCTCCGGCAGGGGTTTGGCCTTCACGATCTTCGACTTCGATCGGGTCAGGTCCACCACCGCTTCCGCCAGTTCGCGAATCGTGAACTCATCGGGATTACCGAGGTTCATAGGCCCGGTGCAGTCATCCGGCGCACTCATGAGTTTGAGCAGGCCGTCGATGAGGTCATCGACGTAGCAGAACGATCGCGTCTGCGAACCGTCGCCGTAGATCGTGATGTCCTGCGCGGCGAGAGCCTGGCGGATGAAGTTGGCCACGACGCGGCCATCGAACGGGTGCATGCGCGGGCCATAGGTGTTGAAGACGCGGGCGACCCGGATGTTCACACGATTCGAGCGGTGATAGTCGAACATCAGCGTCTCGGCGGCACGCTTGCCTTCGTCGTAGCAGGCGCGCGGGCCGATCGGATTGACGTTGCCGCGGTAACTCTCGGGCTGCGGATGCACGGTCGGATCGCCATAGACCTCGCTGGTCGAGGTGTGCAGCACCTTGGCCCGCGTGCGCTTGGCCAGGCCCAGGACGTTGATGGCACCCATCACGCTGGTCTTAATGGTCTTGATCGGGTTGTACTGGTAATGGCCTGGTGCCGCGGGGCAGGCGAGGTTGTAGATCTCATCCACCTCCAGCCACATCGGATGCGTCACATCGTGCCGGATCAGTTCGAAGTTCTTGTGGTGCAGCAGATGCTCGATGTTGGACTTCTGGCTGGTGAAGAAGTTGTCGAGGCAGATGACATCGTGACCCGTGGCGACGAGCCGATCGCACAAATGCGAGCCAAGGAACCCCGCGCCGCCGGTGACGAGAATGCGTTTGATCATGCCGTTTCCGTTAGCCCCCGGCTTGGCCGGGGGGGATTCGCGTGTGAGAGGTTCGCATGCTAAGCCGCGAGCGGCGAAGGTGCATGCAGATCATCGTCCACCGCCTTGCCGCGCATGAAGGTTCCGGCGACGATCCGGCCCGCGATGCCCGAATCCAGCGACATGACCCGCCACGTCGTGGGCGTGATGACCGGCACGTCCATCGACGGCATGGATGCGGCGCTTGTCCGCATCGAAGGCCGCGGACTGGATATCCGCGCCTCGTTGATTCGACATCTCTCAGCGCCGCTGGGCGACCTGCAGCCGCGCCTGCGGGCCGCGGCCGATCAGAAGCCGATGACCGCCGGCGAGTTCGCGCAGCTGGTGTGGGACTTCGGCGTGCTGCACGCGAATGTCATCGAACGGCTGCTGCAGGCAGAGAAGCGGAAGCCCGACCTCATCTGCATCCACGGGCAGACCGTCTTTCACCAGCCGCCGATCTCCTGGCAACTGGTCAATCCCGCGCCGATCGCCGCGCGCTTCGATTGCCCGGTCGTCAGCGATCTGCGTCAGGCCGATCTCGCGCACGGCGGCCAAGGCGCGCCGATCACGCCCATCGCCGACTGGATCCTGTTTCGCGATTCGACGCGCACGCGCGCGATCGTGAATCTCGGCGGCTTCTGCAACGTGACGATTGTTCCTCGCCAGCGAGCCGGGCCGTTCTCGGCCCCGTCGACAAACGATTTGCGCGACATCCGCGGCTTCGATGTGTGCGCATGCAATCAACTGCTCGACGCCGTCGCACGCGAGGTCTTGAAGCAGCCGTTCGACAAAGATGGCACGGCCGCCGCGCGCGGACATGCATCGACGCAGGCAGTCGAGTCCCTGCGGGCGATGCTCGACAAACAGCGCCGCGGTAGACGCTCGCTTGGCACCGGCGATGAGGCCCAGCACTGGATCATGGCGCATCGCGCGAACCTCGCGCCGGATGATCTCGCCGCCAGCGCCGTGCACGCAATCGCGCAGACGATCCTCGATGCGGTGCGCGAGTACCAGGCAGATGAGCTCATCCTTGCCGGCGGCGGAGCCCGGAACCTCGCGCTCCGCGATGCCTTGTGCAAGCACGCCAGCAACCGCGTGCCGATGAACATCAGCGACGACTTGGCCGTGCCCATCGACGCCCGCGAAGCCATGTGCTTCGCCATCCTCGGCGCGCTTTGTCAGGATGGAGTGCCGATCACTTTGCCCGCCGTCACGGGCTGCACACGCCCCGCGCCAATCAGTGGGTCGTGCTGTGGGCGCCGTGCATCGTGATCATCGCGCGATCTTGCTTGTCGCCAGCAGTTCGATCGGCCGGTCGCGCAGCGATTCGCCCTTGAACTTCCAGGTCACCGTGTTGCCGCTGACGCCGCCGTTGACTTCCCCGGCATTGCTCAGGATCACGACGCCGGGCATTTCGACCTCGATCTCAAAGCCGTCATCGCCCAGGTCCTCGGTCACCTCGTAGATGCGGCGCTGCTTGTCACAGGCGGCAAGAAAGGCCGTGGCCTGCGAACCTTCCAGCGCGCCGGCTTTCTGCGCCGCTTCGCCAAGCCGCGCGATGATCGACTGGTGCAACTGCTCGCCTTCCAACTTGATCGCCTGGTCGAGGGCCTCCTGCTCCATCTCGTTGGCCGCCGGTGCCAGTAGGTTGCTCAGCCGCGCGTAGTCGAGCGTCAGCAGCAGGCCTCGCAGGTCATCCACGATCGCGAGGTAATGATCCTGCGGCTCGCGAGGCAGCGTCTCGAGCCAGGCAGCCCGGGCGAAGACGATCTCCTTCTCCACTTCGAATCGCGCGAAAGCCTGGGTCACGCCCAGCCGCTGCTCGGGCGTCCACGCGGCGATGTCGGTGTCGAGGCTGCCGGCGATTGGCTCGATGTGCTGCAGGCGCAGGGCATCGATCTCCTGCCAGGCGCGCGGCGAGTATCGCCGCGCAAAATGACAGTACGTGCCGTCCTTGCGCTTCTCGAACGTGATCGACGTGGGGAATGCGAGGCACAGGCCCTGCTCGATCTCCAACGCCGTGCCGAAGCCATCGGGCAGTTTGCGGCGCGCGGCGAAGGCGGTCTCGGCGTTGAGGATGTGCGTGACAGTGCCCTCGTCATCGCGCTGCTCCTCCTGGTGCACGATCCACAATCCGCCGGGCGTGGGCACGGCGTCGCCCTTGAGCAGATCATCCATCGAATCGCTGGCCATGCGCACCTGCCAGAGGACCGATCCGTCGGGCGAAATGGCCAGGTGCTCCTTGCGCTCCACGCACGCAGCGAGCACGAGCATTGCGAACATCAACACAAGCGGAGCAAGACGTCTCATGGGTGGACTCCGACGAGGAGAACGGTCGTCACGTCATCTTTGCACGTGCAGCCGCAGAGGGCGCGCGGCATCAAGATAGTGAATACTAGCAGTCCCCTTATCGGCACGGTCGGCCGTTTGCGCGTGAATCCTGGCTGCACATGTCGCACTAGGCTGGGTAGATTAATTGCATGACGCCCCCCGCTGTTTCCCAAACCCCTCCCCAGGCCGCCGCCCCGCCCGCCCCCCTGCCCCCTGCCGCCCCGCTGCTGATTCACCAGCGCCAGGACGCCGGGCCCGGGCTGCCGGCCCTTCGCCCCGCACCGGCAGCCGCCCAGCCGCGCTGGAGCCTGCTGCGCCGCATCGGCTTCCGGTTCCTAATCATCTACGTGCTGCTGTACTTCCTGCCGATGCCGGTGCGCGATTTCATCAGCGGCTTCGGGACCGTCGGCGGCAAGACCCTGGAACCGGTCACCGCCAAGGCGATGGAGTACCTCAGCTTCTACGACAAGGCATGGGAGTCGGTCGTGATTCCCGTCGGCAAGCGGCTGTTCGACGTCGACATCAAGGTCGTGCCCACCGGCTCGGGCGACACGGCTTTCGCGTACACGCAGGTGCTGTGCATCTTCGTGTTCGCGACTGCAGGCGCGCTGACCTGGTCGCTGCTCGATCGACGCCGCCTTGCCTACCCGCGCCTGCATGAATGGCTGCGCGTGTACGTGCGCTATGTGCTGGCGCTGACGATGCTCGGCTACGGGCTGGCGAAGGTGATCCAGACGCAGTTTCCACCGCCGGGGCCGGAGCGGCTCCTGCAGACGTTCGGATCGGCCTCACCGATGGGGCTGCTGTGGACGTTCATGGGTGCATCCACGGCCTACACGTTCTTCTCCGGTTTCATGGAATGCCTGGGAGGACTGCTGCTGATTCCGCGACGAACCGTGACACTCGGCGCGATGGTCGTCGTGGGCACGATGCTCAACGTCGTGCTGCTCAACTTCTGTTATGACGTGCCCGTGAAGCAGTATTCGGTGCACCTGACGCTCATGGCGCTCTGGCTGACGCTGCCGGACCTGCCGGCGCTGATGGCGGTGCTGCTGCGAACCCGGCCCGTGCCGCCGGCCCCTGTGCAGCCGCTGTTTCAGCGCGCCTGGCTGCGCTACTCCGCGCTGGCGCTGGGATTGGCGCTCATCGGCACCAACGTGTACGGCAACATGACGCAGAACTACGAGTTCTGGAAGCAGATGAACGATCGAACCGGCCTCTCCCCGCTTGCGGGGATCTATGAGGTGGAATCGTTCGACTGTCAGCCCGGAACAGCCACCGCCCCGGCGAACGACAAGTCGCGATGGCGGCGCGTGATCATTCATGATTACAAGACGCGGCTCGTGCTGGCCGTGCAGCAACTCGACGATCAGATGCCGCGCTACATGATCACGGATGACCCGGAGAAGAAGGCCATCACGGTCGCGTTGCGCACCGATCCGACCAAGTCAGGAACGCTCGCCTACTCGAATCCCGAGCCTGGCGTGCTGACGCTGGAGGGCTCGTTCCTCGGCGACACCATCACCGCACGGCTGCGCAAGAACGACAAGCCCGATTCCTTGCTCATGACGCGCGGCTTCAACTGGGTGCAGGAGTTCCCGTTCAATCGGTGACCGTCGCTACAGGAATCGCGCCTGAAGTTCGGGCGTTGGCAGCATGCACTGGTCGCGCCGGCCGAACCAGCGGTAACGATGCCGCGCAACGAAGCCATACATCCAGTTGCGCAGCGGGCGCGGCACGATCCAGAAGACTCGCACCAGCGGCCAGGGGAATCGCAGATGCCGCGCGACGCGCAGGGCCGCGCTCGAGCGCGTGTACAGCCGGCCATCCTCGATCAGCACCATGCTGTCAGGTAGGCCTCCCGCACCCGCGCCCGCAGATTGCAACAGGGCTTTCGCGGCATCGGACTGCAGGGCCGCGAAGCGAAATCGCCCGCACGGATCGCGCCGGATGATGAACTGCACCGCGCCGTTGCACAGGTTGCACACGCCGTCGAAGAGCAGGATGGGGCCGTCGGGCGTGCTCGATGGACCAGCGCTCATGTCTCTGGCTCAGATCGTACTCAGGCCGACCATTTCACACCTTGTACAGCGGCCGCAACTTGCCTTCGAGGTGGCGCAGCAGCGGGTCCGCGCTCAACGGCTTGCCGGTGACGCGTTTGCAGAGGTCTGCGGCGCTGAATCGCCGGCCGTGCTGATGAATGTTCTCGTTCAGCCACGCTTTCAACTCGCTGAACTCGCCTCTCTCGAACTGCTTGTGCAGGTCGGGGATGTCCTTCATCGCGGCTTCGAAGAACTGCGCGCAGTACAGATTGCCCACCGTGTACGTCGGGAAGTAGCCCATCGAGCAGCCAGACCAGTGCACATCCTGCAGGCAGCCGCGGCGGTCATCCGGCACGGTCAGGCCAAGATACTCCTTGTACTTGGCGTTCCACTCGCCGGGAATGTCCTTGACATCAAGATCGCCTGCGATGATCGCGCGTTCGAGTTCGAAGCGGATCATGATGTGCATGTTGTAGGTGGCTTCATCGGCCTCGACGCGGATGAAGTCGGGCTTGACCCTGTTGGCCGCGGCGTAGTTCTCATCGGCGCTCACCTTCGTCGCGCCGCCGCCGATGATCTTCTTCGCGTGCGGCGTCGCCCACTTCCAGAAGGCCTTGCTGCGGCCGACCTGGTTCTCCCACATCCGGCTCTGGCTCTCGTGAATGCCCAAGCTCACCGCGTTGCCCATGGGCAGGCCGAAGTATTTGAACAAGAGGCCCTGCTCGTACATGCCGTGGCCGCATTCGTGCATGACCGACCCCAGCGCATCGAGCGTGTCGTTGTCGCGGTAGCGCGTGGTGATACGCACATCGTTGCAATGCGAGCCCCCGCAGAACGGATGCGTCGAAGTGTCGAGGCGGCCGCGCTCGAAATCAAAGCCGATCTGCTTCGCGACCATCGTCACAAACTCGCGTTGCTTCTCCAGCGGCACCTTGAGTTCGTTGATCTTGTTGTTGACCTTGACCTTGGAGCCGCGGATGTCATCCAGCAGCGCCTGCAGCCTCGCGCGCAGCGGCGTGAACACCGCGGCCACATCCTTCGCCGTGCATCCCGGCTCGTAATCCTCCGCCAAGGCGTCCCACGCTTCGCCCCCGCGCTGCCATCCGTAGCACTTCGCCTTTCTGCGCAGCATGTCAACGATCTTCTCGAGGTGCGGGCGGAACTTCGCGAAGTTCGATTCCTTTCGCGCCTCGGCCCAGATGTGATTGCCGAGACTGGCGAGTTTGGCTTCCTCCTCGACCAGTTCCGCTGGCAGTTTCGTGCGGCGGTCGTACTCGTGCCGAGTCCATTTCACGTTCGCCGCGGCCAGCGGATCCTTCAGGAGCGAGCGGTCGGCCTCGCATTGCTTGAGCAGATCGTTGATGCGCGGGCTGGTGGCCATTTCGTGGGTCATGCGCGCCAGTTGCGCCATCTGCTCGCTGCGCAGTTCCACGCCGCCCCTGGGCATGATGGCTTCCTGGTCCCAGCTCAGCAGGCCGCCAGTCGAGCCAAGCAGGCTCGCGTCGCGCACCAGGCGGCAGAGTTGTTCATAAGGCGTGGCGAGCGGAGCGCGGCGCGACGAGGAGGTCATGGACTTTTTCCGGGGTTTCGTGGCGGTGGATGGCATGGAGCCAATCGTACCGCAAACGCGCGCCCGGGTTGATCAGGTCACTCATCTGCGCGATTACGGCGTCAGAAGCCGTACGACCTCGGCCGCCAGAGGATCGGTCCTGCGCTGGGCCATCTGCAGCGCGGTGAGCCCGCGCGCATCGCGCGCGTAGAGGTTGGCGCCGGCGTCGATGAGCAGCCGCAGTTTCGCCGCGTCGCCGGCGGGGCTGCGCGCCAACGCCAACAGCGGTGTGAAGCCGTTGGCGTCGGGCTGTTCGATGTTCGCGCCGGCGTGGATCAGCGTGCGCATCGACTCGATCTTGCCCGATCGCGCAGCGTGTATCAACGGCGTCGCGCCATCGAGAAAGTCGGCGGCCTCGAAATTGGCGCCATGCAGGATCAGCATCTGCACGACCGCTGAATCGTTGTAGCCTGCCGCCCAGATCAGTGGCGTCCAGCCGGTGATGCGGCCGACGACCTCGACCTCAGCGCCAGCCTCCAGCAGCGCCTGGACGCATGCTGCGTCGCCGTATGCGGCGGCCCACGTCAGAGCCGTGCCACCGATGGAATCACGGGCCGAGATGCGGGCCTCGCGTTCCAGCAGCAGCCGGACCGCCTGCGGGCACTTGGACATGGCCGCGTGCATCAGGGGCGTGCGGCCGGAGTTGTCGAGGGCTTCAATGTCAGCGCCTGCGTTGAGCAGCGACTGCATCAGGTCAACGTTGCCGCTGCGCGCCGCCAGCGCCAGGAGCGTCAACCCCTGCGCGTTGCGCGCGTTGATGTCCAGGACTCCTTCCACGATGCGCAGAAGCACGCGCTCGTTACGACCTTGGGCGATCAGTTCCTGAACATCGCCCAGCGCATCAGACGCGCCCGGCGCGACGGCTGTCGAGGACGGCGTGTTGCATCCGCTGTTTCGCGCCGTTTCCAATTCCGCCTCGGAGAACTTCACGTTGACCGCCAGCGACTGGCACCTGGGATGGTCGAAGTAGAAGACAAGTCGGCGCGTGATGCCCTGCTCGCGATACTTCGCCCAGTCGATCCTGACCACATGCTCGGCCGCCGCATCGCGCGGGAGTTCGGTCAACAATGGCGGGCTCATCGAGAGCATGCGGAACGGCTGACCGTCTATTGACTTGAGCGTCAGGCAGCCGTCGGGATTCGCTTCGGGCGTGAGCGTCCCGGGCTCCTGCACTACGACCGAGTAGCCAACCGCCTTCAGCGGCAGTTTCACCTCAGGCTGGTCCTTGACGAGGAAGATGATCGTCGGTCCGTTCAGCGGGCCGATGCGCGTGCCGGCGCTCAGCGGCACAGTGACCTCGCGCGACTCGCCCGGCTCCAGCGTCAAGTTCGGCGGAAGCTCAGCGTGCGTGCAGCCGCAACTGGAGCGCGTGGAAGTGATCACGATCGCCTGGTCGCCGGTGTTCGTGAGTTTCACGGCGCGGCGGACGATGCTGCCGGTGGCGATCTCGCCGAAGTCCAGCACCTGTGGCTCAACGCACAGAGTCGATCGCGCGCTCAAAGGCGTCTGCGCTGCGACGTGGCTGGCCAGCACAGACGTGGCGACCACAGACATCAGCGCGGCGACGGCGATGACACAAGTGCGGGAGCACATGGCGCAACCTCCAGGAGATCTAATCATGGTGCAACGGGAAGCCGCGCCGCCTATTGCCCTGGAAAACCAACGCACCCGGCTGAGAGGCCGGGTGCGCGGTGTCTGGTGGGGATTCGAACGGTGCCGCGATTGATCTCAGTTGCTGCTGCCGGGCTTGTGCTCGCCGCCGTTGGCGTTACCCGAAGCGCCGGCAGGCGGCGTGGCGGGCGCGGGCGTGTTCGATGCCGCAGCGGGCGCCACAGCATCGCTGGGCGTCTCGGCGCCCAGGAGCGGCTCGAGCAGCTTGACGACATCCGGGCCGCGCGGATCAGTGCGCTTGCGGGCCAGGGCCAGGGCGTTGAGCCCCCGGTTGTCCTTGGCGTGAATGTTGGCGCCGGAGTCGAGCAGGAACTTGACCTTCGCGGCGTCGCCGCCCGAGTTCTTGGCGGCAGCCAGCAGCGGCGTCAAGCCGTTGAGGTCAGGCGTCTCGATCTTGGCACCGGCCTTGATCAGGTTCTGCAGGCCGTCCACCTTGCCGGTGCGGGCCGCGTGAATCATCGGCGTCGCGCCTTCGAGGAAGTCAGCGACCTCGACATTGGCGCCCAAGGCAGTCAGCATCGGGATCGAGGCAGGATCGCCGAAGCCCGAAGCCCAGATCAGCGGCGTCCAGCCGGTGATGCGGCCGACGATCTCGACTTCAGCGCCGGCGTCGAGCAGAGCCTTGACGCTCTTGGCATCGCCGAAACCCGAGGCCCACGACAGGGCCGTGCCGCCGATGGTGTCGCGCGTGGTCACCGATGCGCCGCGGTCAAGCAGCAGCATCACGGCCTCGGAGTTCTTCGAGGTCGCGGCGTGCATGAGTGGCGTGCGGCCGGCATTGTCGGTCGAATCGACCGACGCCTTGGCGTTGATCAGGGCCTTCATGAGGTCCACGTTGCCGAACTTCGCCGCCACGCTCAGCAGGCTCAGGCCTTGCTGGTCGCGCGTGTTGGGGTCAAGACCTTCGCCGATCTTCTTGAGCACCTCGTCGTTCTGGCCCTGCTGAATCTGCTGGGCGAGGAGCGCGTTGGGATCAAGCGGCGCGGGGTTGATGATCGGCTGGTTGGCTCCGGCGGCGGGATCAACCGGCTGGCCGCCGTTCTTAATCTTCTCCGCCATGAGCCGTTCCTGCTCCTTGACCAGTTCATCCTGCGAGAACTGGACGTTGGCCATGAGGCTCTGGCACTTGGGATGGTCGAAGTAGAAGACAGTCTTGCGGCTGACGCCCATCTCGCGGTACTTCTCCCAGTTGATGTTGACGGTGTGCTCGGCAGCGGGCTCCTGCGAGAACTCGGTGATGAGCGGAGGCTGCATGCTGAGGATGCGGAACTTCGTGCCGTCGCGCGACTTGAGCGTGATCTTGCCGTCAGCATTGGTCTCGGGCGAAATCACCGACGGGTCCTGCATCACGAACGAGACAGCCGACGCCTTCAGAGGCAGTTCGATCTCGGGCTGGCCTTCGATGACGAAGGTGACCTTCTTGCCCATCAACGGTCCGGGGGCCGGCCCGCCGTTGAGTTGTACGCGCACGTCCTTGACCTCCTTGGGGCCGAGGACGGTGTTGGGCGCGAGATCAAGCGCCGTGCAGCCGCACGTCACGCGATGCGTCGTGATGGTGACCGGATGGTCCGAGGTGTTGATCAATTTGACGATGCGAGCGCCGACATCGCCGGTGGGGATCTCGCCGAAGTCGACCTCAGTGGGGTCGATCTTCACAACGATCGAAGCCGGATCAACCGGCTGTTGCTGGGCAGGCGCCTGCTTGAGCGGTGGCGTCTGAATGGGCGGCGTCTGGGTTGGCGCCGCGGTCTGGGCCGAGGCGACGAGGGCCGAGACAGCAAGGACTGTGCCGGCGGCACAAACGGAAAGAACGATTGGTTTGCGAGTCTTGAACATGCGGGTGAATCTCCCACCAAAAACTCGAGTCGCGGATGTGCGGGGCCAAGACAGCCGGGGTGGTACAGATCGCGGCGGGACGAACCCGCGACCCGCCCGGCTTGTCAGCACACCACGTCAACTCTTCGGGAAGTCGGGCATTCTACGAGGTACCAGTACACCGTGGGCCGAACACGGCGTGAAATCCCAACGACGAGGGGCCCAAAGTATTGCCATGAAGAGCGTTCTGGTCTCCTATCTCCTCTGGATTCTCGGCGGCTTCGGCGTTCTGGGACTGCACCGCTTCTACCTTGGCCGATGGGTCTCCGGCCTCATCTGGCTCTTTACAGGCGGCGTTTTCTTCATTGGAGCCTTGATCGACCTGTTCCTGATCCCCTCCATGGTGCAGGTGGAGAACCTCTCCCGAAGGCTGCTGATCGAGGCCGGGCGGGCGAGGTGAAGAGGCGGCCAGGGACGGCCCTCTCGTGCTTTGCCAACGGCTACCATCACCGCTCCATGTCCACTGCCCCGCTCGAAGCGCTGCCGGAACACATCCGCCGCCCGCACATCCGCACGATTCAACCGATCGCCGTCAAGGACCCTCAGGGCAAGATGATGGTCGCGTTGCGCGACCCGTCGATGCTCTCGCAGCAGACAGTCGTGGTGCCGGCCCAGGCGATGCAACTCTTGCAGCATTTTCGGGGCGATCGCCCGCTGGATCAGATCGCCACCGCGACCAGCGCGCCGCTGCCGAATCTCATTGCACTCGCCAAGGGCCTGGACAAGGTCGGATTGCTGTGGGGCCCGACGTGCGAGCAGATGGAGCAGGCCCTGCTTGAGAAGATTCGCGGCAACAAGGCGTTCCCCGCCATGGCATCGACAGCGCTCGGGACTGACGCCGAGGCCGTGCGCAAGGCGATCGACGGCTACTTTGACCAGACCGATGATCCGGAACTCGAATCGATTCCGACAGCGATTGTGGCGCCGCACCTGGACTACCAGCGAGGCTGGCCCAACTACGCCGGCGCGTACTTCGCCCTGCGCAACGCACCCGCGCCTGACCGCGTCGTGATCCTTGGCACCAACCATTACGGCGTGACTGACGGCGTGGTGATGACCGAGTTCGGCTTCGATTCCCCCCTGGGCCGCTGCGAGCCAGATGCGCCGGTCATCAGCGAGGTGGTGAACTCGCTGGGCAAGAAGATCGTTCTCGATCAACTTGATCACTACGCCGAGCACTCGGTCCAGTTGCAACTGCCGTGGCTGCAGCATTGCTGGGGCAACGTGCCGTTGGTGGCCGCGCTGCTGCCCGATCCACTGCAGCCGATGATCTCCAACGATGGCGGGCGGGCCACGGGCAAGCAATTCGTCGAGGCCATGCGCGGCGCACTGGACAAGGTGGGCGGCCGCACGTTCTTCGTCGCCTCAAGCGATCTCAGCCACGTCGGACCGCAGTTCGGCGAGCCCCGTCCGGTCGATGAGCAGCGCCGCTTCGACGTCGAGCGCCACGACCGCGAGATGCTCGGCAAGTTCCTCACGGGCGACCCCGAGGAGTTCCTCGCGGCGATGAAGTGGAACAAGAACCCGACGCGCTGGTGCAGCATCGGCAACATGAGCGCGGTGCTGGGTTTGGTCCAGCCGGAGAATGTCGAACTTATCGACTACCGCCAGGCCTACGACGACCAGGGCATGGGCATGGTGACCTGCGCAGCGATGGCGCTGGCGTAGAAAACAGAAGACATAAAGCGGAAAGCACAAGGGACCCGGGACCGCGGCGCACCGCACGGTTGTACGCCGCCGTGCAGACGCCGCGCCTGGTCATGTCCGGCTACGACCTCGCAGCGGTCGTCGTGAGCGCGACACCCTTTGCTTTCTGATTTCTGCTTTATGCTTTGTCCGTGATCGCCGTCGTTCAACGAGTCTCGCGCTCCGCTGTCTCCGTCGAAGCCGAGGACTACCGCGCCGAGATCGGCCCGGGCCTGTGCGTGCTGCTGGGCGTCGAGACCGGGGACGGAGCCGAGCAGGCACAATGGATGGCCGGCAAACTCGCGCGGCTGCGGATCTTCCGCGATGAGAATGACAAGATGAACCGCAGCGTGCAGGACATCGGCGGAGAGATGCTCGTCATCAGCCAGTTCACGCTCGCCGGCGACTGCACACAGGGCAACCGGCCGAGTTTCATCACCGCCGCGCGTCCCGAGGAAGGCCAGCGCTGGTACGAGGATGTGTGTCGGCGCTTGCGCGAGGAGCACAAATTGCCGGTGAAGACGGGCATCTTCGGCGCGATGATGGAGGTCGAGATCATCAACGACGGCCCAGTGACGCTGATCGTCAGGTCAGCCACGTAGGACAGATGACTGCGACTTCGAATTCACATCGAGGATGTGGGCTGGGTTCGCAAGGCCGCTCGGCCTGCGCCAAGTTCCGGCGTATGCGTTGCGCACTAAGACAAACATGCATCGCACGATACCGCTGCGAGCCTTGTGGCAGCATCCACCGTATTCTCACGATGGCAGCGCCGCCGCTGCTGGACGTGGTGAATCACTACGACTCGCACTCCATTGGGACTGACCAATCAGCAGAAGGCTCGCCTGGTGGAGTAGCTCAAGTCGCTGTGACGCGGCGACATGCCAGCTCGCGTCGATAGGTGTCGTCAGTTCTCCACCGCGCCGACGGTGCGTTTGCCGGTCCGCGGTCGCTTGTGACCATAGAAGTCGGTCGGCACGCCCGGCAGCGCCCGACCTCGCTCGGCATCAAACTGCGGGCGGTACTGGGGATCGAGTTCCGAGCCGTTGAAATCCATGAACCACTCGTTGGCGGTCTGGCTGTAGCCGTCCCATTGCTGTTGACCCACGCCTGTGCCGTTGGCCACGAAGTTCACCCAATCGCTGGTCGACGAAGTGGACCAGAGGTTGTTGCGGAACGACTGGCCATCCAGCGAGTTGTCGCTTGAGTAGACGTTGGCCGCGTTGTTGTGCGTGTTGAGGTTGGGCGCGACGTAGAGATTGTTCATCACCTTCAAGTTCTCCGAGCCGTCGCCCAGGCGCAGGAAGCAGCCGTTCTGGTCGTGGTTGTTGGTCGCGGTGTTGTTGTACACCTTGAGGTTCCACGTCGTGCGGTTCTGCGGCCCGTACCAGCCCCAGATCGAGATCGCATCGCGGCCGTTGGCCCGGATGATGTTGTTGCGCAGGATTACGTCCTCGGCTCCGCTGTAGATCACGAAGCCTTCATCCAGCACGAGGTTGCCGTCCGCCACGCATCGGCGGAAGCGCTCGGACTGCGCGCCGTCGGCGAAGTTCGGCCCAACCAGCACGCGCCCATCGCGCAGCGTGTTGTGGGCGATGTAGCAGTGATCGCCCAGCATCGCCCAGACGTTGCTCTTGGCGGTGTTGCGCAGATCGTTGTGCGCCACCAGCACGCGCTGGGCATTGGCCAGGCGAATGGTGTGCTCGTCGCGCACGTTGGCGACCGTGTTGCCAAGATAGACGTGATCGTGGCCGATGGCCCAGATGAAGTACGCGCCGATGTTGCCGGCGACGTTGTCCTGGGCCAGGAAGCCGAAGGCGCCGAACTCGGTGTTCATCGCGTAACTGACGCGCTGGAAGTTGCAGCGCGTCACGGTGATGTTGTTGCCGTGCGGATGCGTGCCGCGCACCGCGTTGTTGCCGGGGTTGTTGGCGTAGGAATCGAAAAGGAGGTTCTCGATGACCACATCGCGCGACCACCACCACATGGTGATCATGCCCGCGTAGGGAATGTTGCCGATCCACATCAGCTTCGGATCGCTGCCGGAGCCGTAGGCGCCAACGACGACATTGCTGGCCTCGATGTGGAAGGGCGCGCTCAACTGGTACTCGCCGCCGCGCTGGAAGTACACGCCGCAGTTGTCGCTCATGAGTTGCTTGGCGCGGACCGCCGTGCGCACGGGGGCACCCCACGAACCGTCGTTGCTGTCGGTGCCCGAAGGCGAGACATAGATATTCCGGCGCATATCAGCCTCAATATGCACCGTCCGGGCTGCTTGGGAGACACGGCCACCGGCGTCGGTGACCTTCAGACGGACCGTGTATTCGCCGGGCTGGCGATAGAGGTGGGCCGCGTTCCAGCCTTCGATTCTGTTGTAGCCCGAGCCGGGATCGCCGAAGTCCCATTCGTACCTGACTTGGAGGTCATCGGAAACCTCCGATTCCAAGCCGTGCACATGCACGGTGAATGGTGCCATGCCATCCAGGTCCATCGCCCGAATCCGGGCCTTCATGTCAGCGGCAGAGGCGCTGGCGGGCGCTCCCAGCAGCATCATTCCCACGACCAGAATCGAAAACGAGAGTTGGGCGTATCGGGAAGTTCGCGTCATGCGTTTCACAAGCCTCCAAACGGGTCGCAGCGATCCATCGCTCCCGACTTCCCGTGCGGGGCCGACGATCAGCCGAAACCGGACAACAGTGCCGGTGCCGACAGTCGGCATCCGGGCCTAGGGAGGGCAACCTAGTAACCCGATCCCGCCCATGCAACTTAGTAGGTGCTTCCTTACCTGCCCGCTTGGCGGATGGTGGGGCGCACGAAATGCCTTTGTCTTTCATTCGCCGTGTGCTTTGAGACCCGCGACTCAGCGAAAATGACAAAAGAGCCCGTCGCTGGTGACAGCGAAAGACGGGCTCCTTGTGGGGGGGGCCTGAGTTGGGGTCATCCGACGAAGCCGCAATCAGATGACGCCACAATTGTGGCAGTCCTCACGGGGATTTCAAGGGGTGTGGAGAAGTTTTTTGGACTTCCCCGGCAAAATGGGCGGAATACTGAGCACAACTTCAACCAACGGCTGTTAACTCGCCGTTGCTGCGGCCTGCAGCCGTTGCAGGACCGCCTGCATGTCTGACCACATCTGCTGACGTGTCTCCTTCGTGTAGTTCCGCAGCAAGTATGCCGGATGAAACGTCGGCATCACCGGCACCGGCGTTGTTCCATCGTTGTACACACCCCACTGGCCCCGCAGTCGCGTGATGCCGATCTCGGTCTTCAGCAGCATCTTCGAAGCCGGCCCGCCCAAGGCCACGATCGCCGCTGGCTGGATGATCCGAACCTGTTCCCGCAGGAACGGCGAGCACCCAGCAACCTCGTTTGGGAGCGGCGTGCGATTCTCCGGCGGCCGACTCTTCAACACGTTCGCGATGTACACCTGCTCGCGATTAAAGCCCATCGCCTTGATGATTTCGTTCAACTTCTGACCAGCCCGGCCGACGAAGGGCCGGCCGGTGCGGTCCTCATCCTCTCCCGGCGCCTCGCCAATGAACATGAGCCGGGCATCCGGATCGCCCTCGCCAAACACGGTTCGCGAGTGATACGTGGCGACCGTGCAGTGTGGGCAGGAGGCATCGTGCCGCTGGCGCAACTGGTCCAGCAGATTCCTTTTTTCGTCGCGGCTCAGCGGAGCACGGTCGGATTGGGCCGCGCTTGCCACCGCGCCTCGGTCGGACCCCTGAGACATGTCGCAATCGAGCCTTGCGGCCTGGCGCTCAGCCACCGTAACGACTGGGCGGGGCGACGCCGCTGTTACCGCCAGGGGAGACCTGCCTGCGGGCATGAAATCGACTCCGAGAAGCCTCGAAGTCCATGCGTGCTGCCGCGCAATCGCCTTCTGCTGCTGACTGTCGATCCCTGACACGGGGCCGTTCCTCCATGTATGAGGCACCAAGTGATGCTACCGATGCCCTCCATCAGCACGACACAACCACGCGCCCTCGTGGAATACCTGTCGAATGATGGTCCGCCCTCAACACTCAACCGCGTGCGCCGCAAATCCCGCTCTCACCAGAGTTTGCGGCAGCCGATCGCGCCAACCGCGACATATGGCGTAGCCCCGCAAGGCCTCGATACCGCCAATTCCTGTTTTTTCTGTTGCCTTTGAATTTAGAACCGCAACAATGTCGGCTTGTCGGCAGGGCGAGAAAGACCGTCTGCCCCTCGCTAGAGCCCATTTTCCGACCATGAACCTTTCCTCCTCCAAGTCATCCAGCCTCCAGGCTTACAACATGTTGCTGTACCGGACGGCGATCCATCCGGAGTTCTTCCAGATCACCGGCCGACGCCGCCTCGAACATAGCGGTTTCGAGTTCGAATCGTGGATCTTCAAGGGCGGGCACGTGTTCCGCTTCCAGCATGGCGGCTCATGCGCTACGGAAGTCGTCACCGACGCCTTCGAGCGCCTGCCCGGCAAAGGCCTGGTGACCACGCTTCCCTGCGCCGGCGAAAAGGATCATGAGGCCGCGGTCTCAGACCGGCTGGTCTTCATGACCTCGATTCAGACCGAGACGCTGTCGGATCATCTGTACAACAGCACGTACCTGGAACTGCTCGAGCACGGCCGCATGTGCGAGGGGCTGATGACGGTGTGGAAGGACGAGGGCAACAAGCCGAACCTGTCGATGATCGACATGCAGCGCTACAGCGACCAGATTCACGTGCAGGCCTATCACTGCCGCAGCGACTGCAGCCTCGTGCTGCGAACGCAGTCGATCTTCCAGTTGAAGGGTGTCTAGGACACGATCTGAAGGTTGAACAAGGGGCTGGCATGACGGCGGAACTCAGCAAGGCACCAACCAGGCCCGAGCGCTGCCCGGAGTGCGGGTACGACACGCACAATCGGCGCATACCGCCGCCGCCATCGCTCTTCCATTGGCGCATCACGGCGCCGGCGCTTGTGGTCCTGGCGGCGCTCCTGGCCCTCG